>JACCDJ011208651.1_pt1 | contig 75100 bp, 57 predicted proteins | sample 7444481 | NCBI WGS metagenome assembly JACCDJ01 (sample SAMN15323435, study PRJNA562643) | freshwater metagenome | isolation source: river surface water | place: USA:Blue River Watershed | collected 2017-08-15
CGCCTTGCCGTGTGGAACTTTCACGCGTGGCTAGGCTGTCCCGTATGACACCGAAGCCTTCCGCGCCCGTCGAGGCGCTCGCCTCAACCTGCCCAGCGAGCGATCGAGGGATGATGGGTGGTTCAGCCCCGACGCGCTGCGTGCGGCGCGTCCTTGCGCTTAATCCATCGAGCAAGCCACCCATCGGCACCGATCCTGACGGCCCCACTGCCGGCATGGGACTCGATGAAAATTGAGGATTGGCAGTCGGCGCTGAGTTTGATTCAGCCTCTCCCGAGCCTGCGACATTCGTACCAGTTGTTGACGAAGATCCAGGCGCAGCGCTGGGTGATGAAGCAGACGGCGCCAAGCCTGCGCCACGTCGGAAGGCTTGCAAGGCTTCCATCGCTTCCGGCGAATCAGGATCAGCCATGCCTGCTGGATTGCTTGCCTCGGATAAGGATCCTAATGCGCTGCGCCGGCTCAACTTAAGACCTGCGAGGATTTCGCGAGGATCAGCTTGAGGGTTTTCCTCCAATGCCCGGCTCGCCAGCAGCCAGGCCCTCGCCCAACGAGCGACCGTTCCGCTACTCAGGCCCATGGCTCGATCGGCGGCACGATTGGAACCGAGTTCCTGGACCATAGCCATGGCATTCTCAAATTGCTCGTGGGTAAATCCGAGCTCTTCGTAGATTTCCTGAGGCAATCTCGTCGTCATGTCAGCTGCGTCCTCTCGCGTACGCCGGGAATCCCCCAAAAAAAAGGGATTCCAAAAGGGCTAAATGTAACCCAAGCTGCCTGGGTTCCAAAGGCGATTCGGACGAAGCGGCTCCGTAACACGCTAATCGGACAGTTCTGAGCCTTTTATCGCAGCCATTTGCGCTTTATCGCAAGCTAGAAAGTAGACAGGATCAAATCATGCAAGCTTGGCTTCAAGGCTTTAGCCGAAGCTATGCGATACTCCCGCCCTTCACTTACATTGTAAGAATACTCATGTCCCGAAAAGCTTGGCGCCGCATCCTGATTTTGCTGGTTTTGCTCGCTGTTATTGCCGGGCTTGCAGGGTGGCGATTGAGTGGCAAGAAATCGAGTGAAAAGCCAGATACAGCTCCGCCGCTGATTTTTCAAGCCAAGGAACTCACCCAGGCGTCGCTTGCGAGTATTGGGCAATCCATCGAACTGTCCGGTAGTTTGTATGCCCCGGACAGCGTAACCATCAAGGCTAAGTCAACCGGCCAGTTAAGGCGATTGAATGTCGTCGAGGGGCAATTTGTTCAGCGCGGGCAAGCCATTGGCAGTCTCGATTTGACTGAATTGCAATCCCGACTTGCCGAGCGCAAAGCGGCCCTTGCAGCGGCCAAAACCGCGATGACGCAGGCTAGCACGCAATGGGAGGCGAATCAGCGCCTTTCAGAACGCGGATTTATCGCCCCGACGGCGATCGAAACCTCCCGAGCAAGCCTTGAGTCCGCGAAAGCACAGGTCCAGGCAGCAGAGTCTGCATTGCAAACAGTACAGGTGCAGCTTCGCGATGCCGATCTCATCGCACCGATTAGCGGCTGGGTGCAAAAGCGTCTTGCCATGGAAGGCGAAAAGCTGGCAACCGAGCAAGCAATCGTTTCGATTTTGAATACTGACCGCCTCGAAATTCACACCCAGGCGGCAGCCTCGTATGCCCAACAGCTCGCGTTAGGTTATCGGCAAAACTTTAGGGTCGACGGTTTAAAGGCTTTGGTAGCTGCGCAGTTGAGCCGGATCATGCCAAGCGCTGACCCCAATGCGAGGGCACTCACCCTGGTTTGGGCCATTAGCGGCAATCCCGACATGCAACTAAGGCCAGGTCAGTTTGCCATTGCAAGCGTGGATTTACCAGGTGAACAACAACGGCTGACCCTTCCAGTCGAAGCCATTCGTCAAGAGGCCGGTAAGTCGGTTGCCTGGATCATCGCGGACGGCAAACTGAGTCGCAAAGCACTCATAACGGGTCGTCGATCGCCTGATGGAACACGCATCGAGATTCTTGATGGCCTGACGCCCGATGCGAAGGTCTTAGCTATGCGCTTTGACGGTCTTCGCGAAGGACAAGAGGCGAGCATCGCAAATTCGGATCAGCCGCCCGCCACGCCCGCCACGCCCGCCAAGGGCTCGCAGGCAAAGTCCTAGGCCAGCATCATGTGGATTACCAGGGTATCCATTGCCCAGCCCGTTTTCGCCGCCATGGTGATGCTTGCACTTTGCGTGCTCGGCATGTTTTCGTATGTGCGGCTTGGTGTTGAGCAACTGCCCGATATCAACCCGCCGGTCGCCTTTGTCGACGTTCGCTACCCCGGCGCATCACCCGAGGCCGTTGAACGAGAAATCACCCGCCGTGTTGATGAGGCGCTCAACGGCATCGCAGGCGTCAAGCGCATTACCTCAAGAGCCTTCGAAGGACGAAGTCAAACCGGGGTGGAATTCAATCTCAATGCCGACATGGCGCGCGCGGTGCAAGATGTGCGTGATCGCATTGCCCTGGTTCAGCCTGCCTTTCCGAAAGACGCCAAGGCCCCTGTTATCGCACGTGCCAACAACGAAAACGCCCAGCCGGTTGCGGTGTTTGCGCTTCTTTCCGAGACAAAAAGTCCACGCGAACTCTCAATGATTGCTGAATTGCAAGTTTCGCGTCGCTTGCAGCGCGTCGAAGGTGTTTCGTCGGTTGAACTTGCAGGCCTTTCAACCCGTGAAGTCCGGGTCGATTTAAACGTCGCAAGACTGCAGCAATTCGGCATAACACCGGCCGAGATCGCCAATGCATTACGCGAGCAACATAGCGATCAACCGGTTGGGCTGCTGAGCAATCCTGTAAGCGATGCCATTCTTCGGGTTGAGGGCAGAGTCAGCAATCCGCTTGATTTCGGCGCTTTCATCATCGGAAAACGTGACGGCATCCCGATTCAACTCAATGATCTAGGGCGGGTTTACGAGCGTGAACGAGAGCTCGACACGCTAGCCCGGATCAACGGCCAACGCGCCGTTAGCTTTAACATTTTCAAGCAGCAAGACGCCAACATTGTTGCCACCGGCGATGCCATAAAGGAAGCTGCCGAGGAGCTACGCGCCCAACTCGGCAACGATGTGGAATTGCGCCTCATCTACGCAACAAGCGACTGGGTGAAACAATCGCTCAAGGGGCTGCAGCGAACCTTGATCGAAGGTGCTTTGCTCACGGTGCTCATCGTTTATCTTTTTTTGCACTCGTGGCGCTCGACCGTGATCACCGGCCTCACACTCCCTATCGCTGTTATTTCGAGCTTTATTGCGGTCTACGCCTTCGGGTTCACGCTGAACTTTATGACGATGATGGCCCTGTCGCTTTGCATCGGGCTGCTTATCGACGACGCCATTGTTGTTCGTGAAAACATTGTCCGCCACCTTCACATGGGGAAGACCCACAAGCAGGCAGCGCGTGAGGGTACTGAAGAGATCGGCTTGGCCGTCATGGCAACGACTTTTGCGATTTGCGCTGTCTTTGTGCCGGTTGCCTTTATGAGCGGCATCATCGGCAAGTTTTTTTATCCCTTTGGCATAACGGTGGCTGTTGCCGTCTTGGTCTCATTGTTCGTCAGTTTCACCCTTGACCCCATGCTTTCGAGCATTTGGCACGATCCCGATGGCCAGAAACACAGGCAAATCCCGCTTGTACGCCACGCAATCGCGGCAGTTGACGCCATGATGGAGGCCTTGCATCAGGGCTACAGCGAGCTCATTCATTGGATCTTTGAGGGCAAGGGATTTCGGCTCTTTTGGCTGATCCCGATTTCACCTCGAGCCATCATTTTGTGGATTGGGATGTTGAGTTTTGTGCTTGCGATCGTGCTCATCAAGGCAGTGGGTACCGAGTTTGTGCCTCAAACTGATAATGGCTTCACCCAACTCTCGGTCCGACTACCGGTGGGCTCAAGTCTTCAGCGCGGATCAGAAAAGATTGCCCAGGTTGAAGAGGCCGTGCGCAAAGTGCCGGGCATCGCCACGATTAGCACCACGGTTGGAGGCACGGGTTCGGGTTTCTTGGTGGGTCGCAACCAAGCCACACTCAACATCTCTCTAAAGCCCCGCAAAGAGCGAGATCTGGACCAAAAGGCCATCGAGCAGGCTTTGAGAAAGGCGATTGCGCAAATTCCTGGCATTGAGGCTTCGGTTGGAACCGAGCGCCCGATCTATGTCACGTTACTTGGTTCGGATCCCAAGCAACTGGTCGAACAAACCCTTGCATTCGCAAAGAAAATGGAGGCTATTCCAGGCATCACCGATATCGATGCTTCGGCCAAGCCCGGATTGCCTACCTTCGCTGTCCGACTCGATCGGATTGCCATGAGAGAATTGGGCCTCAACAGCAACCAGCTTGCAAGTTCCTTGCGTGCTTTCGTTAATGGCGAAGTCGCAAGCTACTGGACGGCGAGCGATGGCGAGCAAGTGGAAGTCCTGCTGAGGCTGCCTAGCGAATCACGCGAGCGCATCGAACAGATTCGAGAGCTGCCCATCGCCTTTAGCAAGGAGGGTAAACCGATCCCACTCTCACGTATTGCAAGCGTCGACTCGGTCGATAATCCCGAGGTGATCAGGCGGCAGAATCTGCTTCGACGCGAGGCGATTTTCGCAGGCGTTCAAAACCGACCTGCCGGCGATGTCGGCGCCGACGTTCAAAAGCTGGTGCAGCAGACTCAACTACCCGAGGGCATGCGATTCGATGTTGGTGGCGCGACCAAGGAGCAACAAGAGGCCTTCGGTGCCATGCTTGGCGCGATGGCCCTTGCGATTATTTTCATTTACATCGTTCTAGCGAGTCAGTTTGGCAGCTTGATTCAGCCTTTCGCAATCATGGTCTCACTGCCGCTTTCGCTGATCGGTGTGGTGTTGGCGCTTCTGTTGTTTGGTTCAACGCTCAATGTGTTTTCAATGATCGGTCTGATCATGCTCATGGGGCTGGTGACCAAAAATGCAATTTTGCTCGTTGACTTTGCGAATCAGGCGCGCCGGGCAGGTGCAAGCTTGCGTGATGCGCTCTTGCAAGCTGGCCAGGTTCGGATGCGTCCGATCATGATGACGACCTTCGCCATGGTCTTCGGCATGCTGCCCCTAGCCCTGGCACTCAACGAGGGCGGCGAAATTCAAGCTCCCATGGGGCGTGCAATTATCGGCGGGGTCATTACCTCAACGCTGCTTACCCTGGTGGTAGTGCCAGTCATTTACTCTTATCTGGTTCGGGAAAAACCGCTGGCCGTAACATCTCGAGATGTCTGATCCCGTCTTCGAGATAGTAATCGCCCTGCGCAAGGAATCCATGCGTGGCATAAAAATTTTCCAAATGCGCCTGGGCACTGATTCTGATGGCCACACGTTCACGCGGTGCGCCTGCGATGAGATAAGCGCTGTCAATCGCTCGCCTTATAAGCTCATGGCCTAGACCTTTGCCGCGCTGTCTTTGCTCGACGGCCACGCGACCGATCGATGCTTCGGGATACTTTAGCCCTGGGGGCAGACAACGCGCGTAGGCCCATAAACGCCCTGACGGCCTGTCATAGCCAAGAAGGTGCAGTGCTTCAAGATCGAGATCATCCAAATCCTGATACACACAGGTCTGTTCGACCACGAAAATCGTTTGTCTCAACTGTAACAATTGGTAAAGCTGTCGAACTTCCAAGGCATCGAAACGCCTTCTCTGCCATTGGAGATTCATCTCATTTAAGCTTAGGGTATGGATATGACTATGGGCCTCGAGGCTATCACGTGCGAACAGCGATAAGCTCGGCGTGGAAGTTTCAAGGATGGCGCATGGTAGCCTCGGGTGGCGGCATCCAGTTCTTGCAAGCGGGACTGCTGCACCAGGCCTTTGGCGCCTATCTTGCGGTCTTATCGAGCCAGTTCGGCTGGAGTAAAACCGCACTCTCGGGCGCTGCAACCCTTCAGCCTATGGAAGCCGCAGCGCTTGGGCCACTCATGGGCTGGTTCATCGACCGCTTCGGCCCACAGGGGATGATCCGTTTGGGTATATGCGTACTCGGTGGCGGGTTTATGTTGCTCAGCCAAATCGACAGCCTGCTTGGCTTTTACACAGCATTTTTCGTGATTGCCTTGGGTTCGAGCCTTTGCGGCTTTTTCCCCATCAATGTCGCGATCATTCATTGGTTTGAACGACTCAGAGCAAGAGCACTGTCTGCGCTTTCGCTCGGCCTTGCCTTTGGGGGGATTTTCGTACCGGTCGTCGCCTGGACGATGCAGACCTGGGGTTGGCGCAGCACGGCCTTTTGCTCTGGACTCGCCTTCATCCTTATTGGCTGGCCATTAGCACGCAACTTCAAGCGACGGCCTGCCGATGTTGGTCAAACCGTCGACGGGCTGCCAGCAAGGGATGATCTCGAAAGCGAGGAATCGGGACAAAGTATCGAGTTCACGGCAAGGCAAGCGCTAAGAACTTCGGCCTTCTGGCTCTTAAGTCTTGGGCACGGATCGGCACTTTTTGTGGTCACTGCGGTCAACGTGCATGCGATTACCCATATGAAAGAAGGCCTAGGCTATAGCGTTGCCCAGGCCTCGCTGGTCATTACTTTAATGACGGTTTTTCAAATCGTCGGCGTCTTGATCGGGTGGTGGTGCGGCGACCGCTTTGAAAAGCGCAAAATATCTGCGCTTTGCATGGTTATGCATGCCAGCGGTTTGATGATGCTTGCCTGGTCGCAAGCCACCTGGATGCTTATTGGCTTTGCCATCCTTCATGGTGCAGCCTGGGGCTTGCGTGGGCCCTTTATGCAAGCTCTTCGAGCCGATTATTTTGGCCGCAAGTCAATCGGCATGATTCTTGGCCTATCGGGCATCATCATCATGGTTGGCCAAATTGGCGGACCCCTGGTCGCGGGCGCCTTTGCGGATCTCACGGGCCACTATCGTTCGGGGTTTACGGTACTCGCTGGCTTAGCGGGGCTAGGTTCGGTCTTTTTTTGGCTAGCCAGGAAACCGCAAGCACCGCCTGTTTAGCGATCTAGTCACTTAGCAACGTTGATCTTTCGGGATATGACGCGGCGAGCGGGCAAATCCCAGCCCTGCTCCAACGACTAAAGCCGTCAAACCAAGCCCAAGCCAGGCAGCGTGTTCTGAAAGCCAGGCGTCCCACTGCGGTATCAACCATTTACTGGCTCCCAGCCCAGCCACGGTAAAGCTCAGCAATGCGACCAACACACTGAGCAATCGCGACGCAACCCAGCCTGTCCGGTCCGAGCGGCTTAACACCTCGGCGACAAGCCAGCCGTTGACACCGTCGGTCAACATCATGCCTGCAGTAAATGCAAGGGCGAGAACCAATGCAAACCACGGACTTCCCTGTTCATTCGATGACAGAGCAAACAGGGAGGCCTGCGATAAGGTATCGAAGGAAAGCGCAAAAAGCGCACCTATGGCAAAACACCACGCGGCCTGACTGAAACCAATTGGCATACTGAGCAATCGAGAAAGCAACAGGGCGCGCCAAAGGCCTCGGGCTTGTACACGTTGCCCTTTGGGGGTGACCCAGACTTGGTAGAGATTGAGGCATCCGAGTGTGGTGAGCAGGAGCATCGAAATCGCAGCGCCAATTTGCTCAAACCAGACTGGAACCTGCCAATGTTTTGCCCAATGAGCCAGGGCACAGGCCATTAGCACGACCACTGCGCCATGACCCAGCGAGAAAAACAATCCACATCGTTTTGACCCTGTCTCAGACCATCGGGTAAGCCCATCGATGGTCGCAATATGGTCTGCATCAAGCCCATGTTTGGCGCCGAGCGCAAAAGCTATTAACAAGAGCCCAGCCGCCTCAATCATGATCGCGCTCCGAGTTTGAGCAGACGCTGCTCTTTGAGCAATGCCATCCCCGACAAGATTAGCAATGCAATGCCAAGCCAGGCTAAATGATTCGGCCAGTCGCCCCAAACCCAGTAGCCAATGGCAACGGCAAATACCAATCCGCTATACCTAAATGGCGCAACAAAGGACATATCACCGTGCCGCATGCTGTCGATGATGAGATAGTAGCCGAGCGATAAGCAGCAGGCTGCCAAAACCAAGCGCAACAGTGCACCAAGACCAGGTGTTTGCCAGCCCTGAAACAAGGACCAAAGCGCTGCGAGCAGCGTGACTGCGACCGCGGTCGATAGGGTGATCAGAATTGAGGGGATACGTGCCGGGATCGCTCGTGTGAGCATATCGCGCAGCGCATAAAGCGCCGTTGCTGTAAGCGCGAGCAAGCTGTACACATTAAAACCCGCTTGGTGGGGCTGAATCACCATCAACACACCCACAAAGCCCAAAGCGACCACAAGCCATCGAAGCCAATTCACCCGCTCCTTGAGCCAAAACGCTGCGGCCAGCACCATAAAGACGGGCGTGGCCAAATTGATCGCGGTTGCGTTGGCAATCGGCAGATTAAAGAGTGAAACCAGATAAAGCATGGTTGCACTCGCCTCAACCCATGCTCGCAGCATGACGCGTTTGTCAAAGACTTCCCTGAGCCGGTGCAAAAAACCCATCTGATGGGTAGCAGCAATGATCAAGCACAAAGCCATTAAACCGCGTAGCAGGATTAACTGTGCAGCCGGCAACTCGCTCGACACCTGTTTGACCAGGGCATCGTTGATGATGAATACCGCCATGGCAGCGCTCATCGAGGCAACACCACGGGCGTTTCCAGAAAGCGAGACGATACGGCGACGGATAAGGACTAGCATGCGAGCTTCACAGCTTACCTGCGAAGTTCGGCTCGACCAAAAGGGATCGCCCATGCAAACAAAGCAACAAGACCGTGCTACTCCAATCAGCTCGAAGCGACGACTCGAAGGAAAAGTCGCCCTCGTCATCGGTGCAGGTCAATCGCCAGGTTATGGGCTTGGCAACGGCAGAGCCTCAGCCTTGCTTTTCGCCCGCGAAGGAGCGCAAGTGATCGCTGCTGACCGTGACAACATGAGTGCTCAAGAAACCGTCGACATGATTCGGCGTGAAGGCGGATCGGCAGCCGCGTTTCAAGTCGATGCCGCAAGCGAAACCGAACTTAAGTCATTGATCTCGCAATGCATCGATCATCATCAACGCATTGACATCTTGCAAAACAACGTAGGCATTAGCGTGGCAGGGGGCGATGCCCAGGTCGAGCAACTCAGTGAAGCTGTTTTTGATCACATCATGGCAGTGAATTTGCGCAGCTGTGTGATGGCCTGCAAGCATGTGCTGCCCCATATGAAAGCCCAGCAATCAGGATCGATCATCAATATTTCATCGGTCGCTGCATACATGCAATACCCCTGGGTTGCCTATAAGGCGAGCAAGGCTGCGATGATTGAATTCAGCAAACAAATTGCACTGCAATACGCAGCAGACGGCGTTCGCTGCAATGTAATTCTTCCCGGTCTCATCGACACGCCCATGGCGGTTGACACAAGGGCCCGCGCACAAGGTATTGCGCGTGAAACCGTTGCCGCGCAGCGCAACGCCCAGGTGCCCTTGCGGGCGCAAATGGGTACGGCGATGGATGTAGCCTACGCAGCTCTTTTTCTAGCTTCTGAAGAGGCGCGTTTTGTGACGGGCGTGTCCCTACCTGTTGACGGCGGCATGCTTGCGCGAATCGGATAAGTTGGCGTGGCTTTTTCCACCCACGCAATCGCGCTCCGAGCAATGCGAAACCTTAAGGGTAAATCCTCATACCTTGAAGTGGATCGGAGCGAGCGGCATCAAGGCCCAGTGCCACAACCAGGACATCCGGCGTATAAAGCGCGATGCGATTAAATGCTCGCTCAATGGCTGCAATAACCTCAAGCATGTTTTGCTGGAGGTAGGCTTGCGATGAGGCTTGTTCTGACTTCAATACCGAAGGCAAGCCTCTCATGGGGAGCCTGCTGCCAACCTGTTAAGACCCGATCAAGGCAAGCCTCAAAGTCAGACAAACTGTCAACTGCTTGAGCGTCAATGCCATAGCCTTTCATGAGCGCGACGAAATCCGGGTTGACGAGGGAGGTACCGCGATGCCTGCCGGGGTAGTGCCTTTCTTGATGAATCCGAATCGAGGCGTAGGAGGCATTATTGGCAACAATGAACAGGATCGGAAGCTGACGCTCCGCAGCAAGCACCATTTCTTGCCCAGACATTTGAAAACAACCATCACCGAGAAGACAAATGACAGGCCGATCGGGCATGCGCATAGCCGCGACTAGTGCGGCGGGCGTTCCGAAGCCCATGGCACCAACGAGTGGGGCCAACAGTCGCTGAGGCGGCGCAAATCGCCAGTGACGATAAACGGGCGCTGCAAAAGTTCCAGCGTCAAGACAAAGGACCCAATCGGGGGCGGCCCGCTGCTCGAGTGACTTGATCACTTCGGCAAAAGCTAGGCCATCTGCGTAACTGCGTGAAATCGGCCAAGCGGCCCACTGCTTCCGGTGCTCAAGCAAGGCTTGCTGCCATGCCTTACGCTCAGCGGTCTGTAGGACGCCTGGTTCACAGTCAATCAGCTGAGACATGATGTCGATTGGATCGGCCACGATCGGCCATTGCGCTGCGAAATGCTGGCCCACGACCGCATGGTCAGGGTAAACATGCACCAGTGCTTGTTGAGGCTGCGGCCATCTTGGAAATCGATAGCCTTGGGTCGTAATATCGTCGAGTAAGGTACCAAGCGCGACGATCAAATCGGCCTGATCAAAGCACTCAATCTGCGACTTAGGATTAGCCAAACCGAGATCACCAGCGTAAAGCGGATGCTTATGAGGAAAAAGATCTTGTTGCCTGAAAGCTAGAACGACAGGACATTGATAGCGTTCTGCAAATTCAATCAAGACCTCTCGTCCTCCTTCGCGATCCAGATAGCCACCAGCCACTATGAGCGGTCGCCTGGCATCGCGCAGCATCTCAGCCAAGCGCCTTGCATCTTCCTGCCTCAATAAGGTTGGAAGTGGCGGATTGGATTGCCAGTAAGGTTGATCGACTTCGGGCTGTTGAATATCTTCAGGCACCACCAACACAACGGGGCCGGGTCGACCGCTTGTTGCAATCCTGATCGCCTTCCAACATGCGGCGGCGAGTTGTGTTGGATCGGTAACTTCCTCAACCCATTTGGCAATGTCGCCAAACATAACGCTGTAATCGATCTCCTGAAAAGCGCGTTTACGCAGATCGGCCTTGGGTATTTGACCAACGATCATGATGAGCGGGATGGCATCTTGTTCGGCCGTATGGATGGCTATGGCAGCATGGCTGGCACCGGGACCTCGGCTAACCATAAGCACACCAGGAATCTGCCGCAAGCGTCCGTCAGCACAAGCCATAAAGCCGGCACCTGCCTCGTGGCGACAGTTCACCACATCGATTTGCGGAAAATCGCTCAGCGCATCAAGCAAACCGAGAAAGCTTTCGCCAGGCACAAGATAGACTCGGTCGACACCGTGATCATTGAGCACCTTAAGCAAGGCATGGGCGGCACTGTTGCCAGCCAATTGATCATGATTCACGATATCAATGTCCCAGCATGATCCTGATGTTCTGAACGGCAGCACGGCTTGCACCCTTGCCAAGGTTATCGAACCTTGCCACCAACACAGCCTGCCGATTCGACTCGTTACCAAACACGCGAATTTCCATGCGATTGCTGTGATTGGCTGAAAGAGCGTCTATCCGAAAGTCTTCAGTGGGGGCAGCAACTTCAATGGCGCATTCAATACCCTGTTGCTCAAACAAGGCTTTGTCATAATGCTTCTTATAAACGTTTTCTATATCGCTAAGACTTGGTTTACTTGGTAGTTCGTCGAGATGTAACGGTATAGAAACAAGCATACCCTGCCTGAAGTTACCCACGGATGGGACAAAAATCGGGGCTCTATGGAGCCCAGCGTGCATCATGATTTCCGGCACATGCTTGTGTTTGAGTGCAAGCCCGTATAATTCAAATAACGGTGCACGAGACTGCTCGTAGGCTTCAATCATGCTCTTGCCACCACCCGAATAGCCCGATACCGAATAAATCGACAAGGGAAAATCAGCATCAAGCATGCCCGACTTGGTTAGTGGCGCAAGCAAGGCGATCGCACCGCTTGCGTGGCAGCCCGGATTACTCACTCGCCGAGCGCTACGAATGGCAGCTGCACGCGAAGGCTCGATTTCAGCAAATCCAAAAATCCAACCCGGCGCCGTCCTGTGCGCACTCGAGGCGTCGAGGATCCTGGCCTGCTGGGTTGCTGGCAAGTTCTCGATCATACGCACCGATTCGCGCGCGGCATCATCGTGTAGGCACAGCACAACCAAGTCAGCTTCAGCCATCAAAGCCTTCTTGGCGTCGGGATTTTTGCGCTCAGCCGGATCAATTTGCAAGAGCTCAATCTGCGCTTCCTGAGCGAGTAAGTCGCGGATTTGCAAACCAGTGGTTCCAGCTTCGCCATCAATGAAGACCTTGTCAGCCATAATTTCTCCAAAATTCGGGTGCCCAGCTTGGCGCTAGAACGCGTCTGAAGTATTGTGTCTGCGAATGAATCACCACTGCTTGATTCTCGTTTCGCTAAAACCATAAATTTTGACATGCAAGGAGGCATTTCCGATGAAAGCAATTCATAAGGGCCGTGAGAGAAGGCAGCAATTGGTAAGCATGGTTCGTTACGTCGCGGGCCTGGGCCTGGCTCTGGGCCTTTTATCGCCTTACGCTGCGAGCGCACAGTCGTATCCCAGCAAGCCCATCAAGATGATATCGCCCTATACGGCAGGTGGCTTGAGCGATACAGTGGCAAGAGGCTTTGCAGAAAAACTATCCGAAGTCCTCGGTGTAGCAGTTGTGGTTGAGAATCGGCCTGGCGCTGGCACGACGGTGGCTACAAAATCCGTCATGGCGAGCGCGCCAGACGGATACACGATTTATTGCGGTACCACCTCACTCGTGATCAACCCTGCCCTCCAAGACAACGCGGGTTATGACTGGAAGACAGCCGTCGCACCGGTAGCTTTGATGATGACCACGCCCTTTGTGCTGCATACGAACTTGAATTTGCCGGTGAAAAACGCCAGGGAGTTAACCGACCTCATCAAAGCAAACCCTGGTAAGTACTCCTACGGTAGTTCAGGTAATGGTGCGGTTAACCATATGGCCGGCGAATTGTGGAAGTCCAAGGCTGGCTTGCAAATGACGCACGTCCCCTACAAAGGTGGCATGCCGGCGGCTACCGATATGATTGGCGGCAATATTCACATGATGTTTTCAGCGGTGCTTGAAGCCAAGCCGATGATCGACGCCGGTAAGACCAAAGCGATCGCCGTTTCAAGTGCGAAACGCATTGATGTAATGCCCCAACTACCCACCCTCGCTGAGTCATTGGGCATGCCAAGCCTTGTTGCCGAATTTTGGATGGGCCTGTACGTGCCGCCGGCGACGCCGCAGCCAGTGATCGATAAGTTAGCAGCAAGTATTCAAAAGATTGCTGCTGATCCGGCCTTTAGGGAGCGCTTTGCCAAGCAAGGTGTGACGGTCCGCAGCTCGACAACCCAAGAGCTTAAGGACTTCATGGAGCAAGAAGCCCGCCAGTGGACCGATATCATCCGCGCCAACAACATCAAAAGCTAAAACGATGTGCTCACTGGGCCCAAATTAAGCCGTCAACGGCAATACAGCCCTCGCCCTCAGCCCCAAGCATCAAGGGGTTGAGATCGAGGGTTAAGATCTGCTTACCCGCAAAGCTTTGGTCCATAGCCGCTGCGACAGCTTGGATTTGCTTGACCCAAGCGCTCACATCAAGCGCTGGTTCACCCCGCACGCCACGCAGCAATGGACTGATTCTTAACTGGCCCAGCTTCGTTCGAATGCTGGCCTCATCAAAAGGTGCCAGCAGTACCACGGTATCGGGCATGGCCTCCACGTAAAGGCCCCCATCGCCAGCGATGATGACTGTTCCAAAAACCGGATCACGTCTTGCGCCAATCATCACCTCACGACGAGCCTTGATTTGCTTGGCGAGCAAAACACCATCTAACCTGAGCCCTGCTTTCTCAGCGTTATGCATAATGTCTGCGTACGCAGCCTTGACTGCCTCAGCTGTTTGCACATGGAGTCTTACCAAGCCAAGTTCAGATTTGTGTTGAACCTCAGCACTACAAGCTTTGAGCACGAGCTTCAAGTCTGGCGTTTGCAAGTTGAATCGCTCAAAGCATTCGAGCGCTTGCTCCAAATTTTGTACCACAACACGATCAACGACGCTAATACCGGCAGAGCTTAACAGTGACAGGGAGTCTGCTTCATTGAGACAGCATGGTGCGGGCAAGTGCGTATCTGCCGTACTTGCACCCGGCCTCTTGGCCTTAGCCTGCCAGGCTAAGGCATGCTGCCTGGCTTGTCCTGCAGGCATTTGGGTGTTGCGTTGATCGATCAGGGACTGATGCGCCATCAATTGCGATAATGCGTTGACGGCTTGCAACTCGGTATCAAACACGGGTAGGTCCTGAGCACGAAAATACGCAGCAACACTTGCCTGGGGCGCCGCGATTGCAAGAGGCTTAGCAGTTGACTTGCAAAGCTGTGCGGAGTCCGCTGCCATCGACGCGATATCATAGCCTTCACCAGCGACCGGCAAGCCAATGACGAAGCCATCGGCAGCAGGGTCTCTGGCAATCACTGGCAAGATATCGCCAAACAAATTCGGATTCGATAAGAGCGCTGCCGTAATATCGATCGGGTTGGTAATGGTTGCAAATTTTGGAAGAATCCCGCCCAGTTCTTCAAGCGTATGCGATGCAAGGCTTGCCATACCCATGCCACGCTGACTCGCCGCATCGGCAGCCTGGACACAAGCCGCACCCGAGTTGCTGATGGCAACCAATTGCTTTCCTTTCGGCCGCCAACCCCGTAAATAGACCTCAACAGCCGCAACAAGCTCAACCATGTCGTTAGCGCGCCAAATCCCTTGGGCTTCGAGGAATGCGTCGACGACCCGATCTTCGTTGGCCAGCGCCCCCGTATGTGAACTCGCTGCGCGTTGCCCTTCTGGTGTTCGGCCAGCTTTTAGAGCGATCATGTATATACCCTGCTCACGTGCGACAGCAGCTGCCTCTGCCAGATGCCAGGGATCGGGTATACCTTCCAGATAAAGAAGCATCACTTTGAGTTCTGAGTCACGCGCAATAGCTGCCGCCATTTCGCATACCGTAACATCTGCATCATTTCCTGTAGCAATCGAGTAGCGTACGCCAATGCCACGTTGCCTGAGCAATCCATAAGGCACCACGCTCATCGCGCCGGACTGACTGACCACAGCCACGGGACCATCCTTGGGTGCCGCCTCAATAAACATGGTTGAAAAGCTTGCCACCATGCCATTGCTGAAATTCGCCATGCCCTGTGTATTTGGTCCAATGATTCGCATGCCAGCCTCTGCAGCGATAGCGAGCATGCGCTGTTGTCTTTCCTTTCCGACATCATCGGTCTCACCGAATCCTGAACTCATCACAATCGTGTTTCGTACACCTGCCTTCGCGCAACGACGGACCGAGTCAATAGCAAGCTCACCAGGCAAGGCAACGATGGCCAAATCAGGTGTGTGATCGATCGCCTCGATCGAAGGCGCAGTTCGATAAGCTTGAATTTCAGAACGCTCTGCGTGGATCGGCGTCACGATGCCGGAAAAACCACATTGTCTGAAAAATTTGAGCGGTCTTCCCCCAATTTTATTTGGATTTTCCGAGGCACCGAACATCACAATCGAGCTCGGCTTAAAGGCTGCAAGCAAAGACGCGCGGCGATCGTCGACGGCAAATTCAAGGGATGACTTCAAGCTCATGGCAAAGGCACTCCGAAGGCTGGCAAAAGCGAGAACCTTGACACGAATTCACCAAGAGCAGCATGCAGCCTATTCCGTTTACAGTCGCATAGGCGCACAGCGATCCAAGCACTCATTAAGCATGATCGAAGCCCACCTCAAGATCGCTAGAACTTGAAATACCTGCCGTTGACCTTCAGGCACAGCCATGCAAATAATGAAGTACTTCCTTGCAACCGCAAGCTAAAGCTCAGCCACAAAGGGGTACTTCATGAAAAAGCGTTGGTCCGTCGTTGCAACAAGTTTTATATTGGGTCTTGGGTTGATTGCTTCAGAATCACAGGCCCAAAGTCCTAAAACTTATAAGATCGGCGCTATCCTTGCCATGAGCGGCGGGGCAAGTTGGTACGGCACGGTGATGAGCCAGGGCATTCAACAGGCAGTGGCAGAAATCAACGCAAAAGGCGGCGTTAATGGCGTGCCACTTGAGGCCGTGATCGAGGACCACAAAAGCGGCAATGCACAGGAAGCCGTATCGGCCATGAACCGCTTGATGTCGATTCACGGCGTCAAGATGGTTATGACATCGTTTACTGCACCGACCCAGGCGATCGCTCCACTAGCAGACCAGAACAAAGTGTTTTTGATTAATGGCGGCGGCGTATCTAACTCGCTGGTCGGTGTATCCAAGTATATTGTTCATAACCGTTCACTTGCCGCTGATTTAGGCCGCGGCGCAGCACTCCAAGCCAAAGCACTCGGCGCAAAGAAAATTGCGGCCATCCAATGGAAAAACGATGCAGGCGACAGTATCGTCAAGGTTGTTCATCCCGCATGGGAAAAGTCAGGCGGTAGCGTCGCTGCGGTGGAGGCGGTGCCACAGGGCATTACCAACATGGACACCCAAATTGCAAAAATCAAGGCGTCCAATCCTGATGCCATCATGCTTTGGATGTTCAACCCTGAAGTCGGACTTGCACTTAAGCGGATTCGCGAATTTGGGATGAAACAACCAGTCATCGGCGTGGAGTACACCGGAAACGACGCGAAAGTCGCGGGAACTCACGGTGAAGGCTATTATTTTCTGAACGATTACTTCCAGGCAACCGCAGATTACCCCTGGTCGATGTCATTTGCAAAGGGCTACGAGGATCGCTATAAGGCCAAGCCCGAATTTTACGCAGCAAATTACTACGAAGGCGTTTATGTGCTGGCCGAGTTGATCAAACGCGTATCGACCAAAGGAGCGGCACCTGATGGCGAGACGATGAAGGCAGCCTTGCAAGCCAACCCTAAATTTGATTCGGTATATGGCGGTCAAATGAGCTTCCAGGAGAATGGGGTTGCCTCAAAAAAGGTCGGGTTATTCCAGGTCAAGGGCGGACAGAATCAATTCATCAAGTACATCGATTTGAATTGAGACCGCAGCTGATCCGAATGCGAAGCCGCGCTTACGCCGAATCGTTGGCGCACTGATCATGATCCATAGCATACGGTCAGCCAAGACCATGGGCAACGAGCGTGCAAGCCATGATCAGGCGCCAACAAGTGCTGGCCTCGCCTGCTAAATGGATTTACTTGCACAACTGCTCGTTAACGGGCTCGTAAACGGCAGTCACTACGCCCTCTTAGGACTTTCCTTTGGGCTGATTTTTGGGCCAACGCGAATCACCCATTTTGCCCATGGCCCCTTGGCCACCCTTGCTGCCTATCTAGGATGGTGGGCAGCCCAGCGCGGCCTGCCACTAGAGCTGGCCTTGCTTACTGGCATCAGCGCGGGCGCACTCATTGGGGTTCTTTGCTATCAGTTCTTATACAGGCCATTTGAGCGTTCGGGCAGTCCTGCGCTTGTTATCCTGATTGGATCACTAGGGCTTTATATCGTTACCGAGAATTTTATTGGGGCCGTATTTGGCACTGACACCAAGGTCCTGGCAAATGCACCGAGCCATGTTTTTCTCATCGGACCTGTTGTTATCACGATGGTTCAGGCGATGCAAATGCTCGCTTTGCTTACAAGTTCGATAGCGCTTGCACTATTTCTCGGTAAGACTCGGTTCGGGCGCGCGGTGCTTGCCATGAATGACAACATCGAGATGGCACGTGTGGTTGGCATCGACACCCACCGCATTGCACTGCTTGTCTTTGGCCTGGGCTCGGCGATTGCCGCATGTGCTGCCTTGCTCATTCTTATGCGCGATGGGGCAAGCTCACACATGGGATTCAATCTGGTATTTATGGGTTTTGTAGCGGTAGTTGTCGGTGGCATTGGCAGTTTGCGCGGCGCGGTTGCAGGTGGCTATGCACTTGGCTTAGTCGAAAGTCTTGGCATGTGGAAGATTCCAAGCGAATGGCAGAGCTCGATTGCATTTGTGGTCTTGTTTCTTGTTCTGCTGCTTCGTCCTCAAGGCCTATTTGCTGGACGGCAATAACGCATGGACTATCTTTTTCACATTCTAGTCAGCGTCGCCTTGTTTTCAATACTAGCGACCTCGTTTAATTTGCTCATCGGTTACTCGGGGCTGTTTGCCCTGTCGCATGCAGCGTTTTTTGGTGTAGGCGCCTACGCTACTGCGATTCTTACCACCCAACTTGGCCTTGGCTTTCCGTCGCCGCTGCTGATTGGTATGCTTATTACAGCATTTGTTGGTATAGCGATCGCGCTTCCCGCCCTACGCATAGGGGGCGATTATTTGGTTATTGTCTCGCTTGCCTTGCAAATGATCGTCGCTGCGATCATGTTGAACTGGACTTCGCTTACTGGCGGCACCGACGGTATTCGAGGTATTCCACGGGTGGTTATCGCAGGCTGGGAGTTGAATAGCGCGCCTCGCTTTTTACCATTGGCAGCATGCTGCGCAGCGATTTGCTTTTGGATAAGCTGGAAAATCGGCCATTCTCCCTACGGGCGCGCGCTCAAGGCCATGCGAGAAAACGAGTCTGCCGTGCTTTCGGTCGGCAAAAACGTTGTCGCTATGAAACTTAGTGTTTTCGCACTCGCTGCGGCCTTAGCTTCGGTAGCCGGATCACTGTATGCGCATTACGTTACCTTCGTGTCTGCTGAAGGCTTCACACTCGATCTAACGGTCTACATCTTAGCGATGGTTATCTTAGGCGGAACGGGCAATTTATGGGGATCACTACTAGGCGCGGCGATTCTGACAGCGCTCCCAGAACTACTCAAGTTTTTAGCACTGGCTCCTGATATCGCTGATAAAACAAGGCAAATGCTCTACGGCGTGATTTTGATTCTCATCTTACGGATCCGCCCACAAGGCCTGATACCCGAATCGTCAACGCTCACAAAGGCGCAGGACCCCGGGTTTCGCCCTGATGTGGGCGCTTTGGTGAAGGCTGCAAAGCTTGAGGGCAAAGGCCTCGAGAAGCGATTCGGCGGCATTGTTGCGGTCAGCGGGGTTGACATCAGTATCGAACCAGGCCGAATCACCGGCTTAATCGGACCAAACGGCGCTGGCAAGACGACCGCCTTTAATTTGTTAACAGGCTTCTTAAAGCCGAGTGCCGGTGAGGTTCGTTATCGTGATAGATCCTTAACAGGCCTAAAGCCGCATGAAATCGTAAGGCTTGGGATTGCTAGATCGTTCCAAGATCTACGCCTTTTTACCCGAATGAGCGTGATCGAGAATGTCATGGTTGCCATGCCTAGGCAATCAGGCGACTCCTTGTTTCAGGTTTTTTTCAATCCTTGGAAAGTGCAGCGTGAAGAACGCGAACATCTTGCAAAAGCGCTCGCGATCTTAGAATTTGTTCAATTGGCGCATCGTGCCTCGGATATTGCCGCAGATCTGTCCTACGCCGAAGAGAAGTTGCTCGTTGTTGCTAGGCTCATGGCCACTGAAGCCGAGGTTCTGCTTTTTGACGAGCCTTTATCAGGGCTCTCACCGGACACCTTAGAGCAGGTCTTTCCGATTTTCCGTAAGTTGGCAGCCTCGGGAAGAACGCTAGCGATCATCGAACACAATTTAGATGTGATTCGAAGCCTTTGCGACAGTGCGATATTTCTTGATGAAGGTAAGAAGTTTGCCCATGACCGACCCGAGGTCTTAATGAACGACCCTGTGCTTGCCACACGCTATTTCAAATAGATCGTTATGCGATGAGTCTAAGTCTTCAAGCTCAAGGATTACGCGCTGGTTATGGGCGCAAGACAGTCGTTCATGGTGTCGATTTCTTAGCGCGCGAGGGCCGTGTGCTTTTGATGCTCGGCCATAATGGAGCGGGAAAGACAACCTTGGTCAAGACCATGTTCGGCTTGTTGAGCCCCATGTCAGGCGAAGTCCTTTTAGGCCAGCAAAACATCACAGCTCGAAGTCCAGCACAAAATGTTCGTGATGGCTATGCCTTTATCCCCCAGGGTCATGGCATCTTCAGAAGCTTGAGCGTTGCCGATAACCTCTCGCTAGGCGGTTTTACCGAGCATGACCCCGGCAAGCTTGCATCGCGTAAACAAATGATTTATCAACTTTTTCCGATTCTTGCCGAGCGAGCTCAGCAGATTGGCGGTACGTTATCGGGCGGACAGCAACAAATGCTTGCTATCGGCATGGCCCTCATGCATGGTCCGAAATTGATCGTGCTTGATGAACCATCGATTGGCCTTGCGCCAAATCTCGTGGAAAAAGTCATGCGTAGCATCCGTGAAATCAATCAAACACTTGGCACCACCATCGTCATTGTCGAACAAAACGTGAAGGCGAGTCTGCCGGTAGCCGATGATGTTATTGTTCTAAAAACCGGATCTAAAGTCTATGATGGCCCACCCGATCCACTCCAGGATCCAGTTCTATTGATGTCCTTGTTTTAAAGCGCAAGAGGTATTGGCATGAAAAAAGTCCTTATCGCCGGAGCCTCTGGGCTTGTTGGCTATGCCGCAGCCCGCGCCTTTATCAAAGAAGGTTGGAAAGTAATCGCGCTGTCGCGAAGGATTCCACCTGGCCTTGACGAAGCGATCTGTCTGCCCATCAATCTTCGCGATCCCAGGACGCTCGATGCTTTAAATGAGCACTTACAGGGCTTAACTCATGTGGTCTATGCAGCGCTCTATGAGAAAGATGATTTGATCGCTGGCTGGCAGGACCAAGAACAAATGACCGTTAATTTGGCCATGCTTCAGCACTTGATGGATTACCTTTTTGAAAGGACAAACATTCAGCAGCTAAGCTTATTGCAGGGTACGAAGGCCTACGGATCGCATCTTGGTCCGATCCCAGTTCCCGCTCGCGAGCGCCTCCCAAGGCATGATCATGCTAACTTTTACTGGCTTCAAGAAGATTACTTAAAGGCAAAGCGCGCTGAACTTGCCAGCTCTAAACCCTGGCATCTCACGATCTTGCGGCCGCAGGTTATCTTCGGTGAGTCGATTGGTAGCGCAATGAACAGTATTCCAGCAATTGGGGTTTACGCTGCGCTCTTAAAGGATCAGGGAGAGGAGCTGCATTATCCAGGTGGCCCGCAGCGGGTTTTTCAAGCCGTTGACGCCGATTTGCTGGGTCGGGTTTGTGTTTGGGCGGCTACCGCGCCTGCAGCACGTGACGAAATTTTTAATGTGAACAATGGCGAGCCGATGGATTGGGCGAGCGTGTGGCCTGCCATCGCCGATGCGCTCGGCATGAAACCAGGAAAGCGCAAACCCATGTGCCTTGCTGAGGAAATGCCAAAGCGCCAAGCCCAGTGGGCGGGCATTGTTGATCGCTTCAATCTCAAGTCCCCCAAGGATTTAGCTGAGTTCGTAGGCTTATCCTTTCAATATACCGATCGGAACATGGCCTATGGCATGGAAAGCAATCCCCCCCCGCTTTCGATTGTCAGCAGCGTGAAGCTCAATCAGGCAGGATTCACTGAGCTTGTCGATACAGAATTCATGTTTCGACGTTTTTTTAAAACGTTCCAAGACCAACAACTTATACCGCCTAAAGATTGGTACAGTTGACAAACGCGATGGGCTTTGACCTTCCCTGCTTAAGCATGGTGTCTTAAGGCAACTAATCCCATGTAATCACCCCAGCGCCTAGCCCTGAGCCGAACGCGATCCCCGATTTGCATCGCTTGCTTCGGGTTGTTGGCTCCGGAGTCCTCTATCGCCATAAGGCTAAAGCCTTCTTGCATACGAACCAAGAGAATCGCATAAGGAAGCATCGCTTGAAAGGCAGGGTCTGAAGCCCTCCTGATTTCCGTGGTTGCTTCGACAAGACCAAGTCCGAAGCTATCCTTCCAGCCGAGCTCTTTTGCGCCACATTCGACGCATCGATACCTTGCAAGATTCTGTACGATATAACATCTTGAGCACGCTTGATAGCGGATCAAGCCATCGTTCAATCCCTCAACAAAGGGCTTAGCGCAACGCGGTATTGATATCGCTTTCATAGCATCTCAACTAACAAGCTTCGATGAGTAATGAGACATGGGCTGAAAGCACACCGCCGTCGGCATGGACAAGTGCAAGCTGCCTTGCCGCGATCTGTCGCTCGCCAGCTGATTGACTTAATTGCTGATAGCACTCAGCGATATGTGCCATACCACCTGCAACGCCTGAATGGCCAAAGGAAAGTAGGCCACCGTGGGTATTTAGGGGCATATCACCCTCCGCTGAGAAGTAGCCTGATCGTGCAAGCTTTGCACTTTGCCCTCGCGGCACAAGACCCAGATCCTCAAGCAGGATGGCTAATGTTATGGTAAATGAATCATAAATACCAAGATAGTCAACATCGCTTAGATCACAGCCTGCTTGCTGCAGTGCTCGCGCGAGACTCTCACGGGCGCCAAAATCTTCTGCAGCCCGCATCGCACTCAAATGTTGATGACGATGTCCCTGCCCTGCACCTCGCAATCGGACTGTAGGTCGACCGGGATGCTTAGCGCTCACAAGCAGCGCAACAGCACCATCGGATATCGGACAACAGTCGAGCAATTTTAGCGGCGATGCGATCGTTCTTGATTGTAAGACATCTTCTACGGTTATGGGCTGGCGATAATGCGCTTGGGGATGCTTCATGGCATGCGCACGCATCAAGACAGCGAGCGCTGCGAGGTCGGGCTCGTTAAGCCCAGTTGCCGCCATGTACCTGGAGGCTAAAAGCGCATAGTACGATGGCACCGTTGTTCCATGGGGCAGTTCATAAACGGGATCACCCACTTGAGCCAAGGCGCTGATAGCGGCGTCTCGGCTCATACCGCTGAGCCGGTTTTCCCCCGCGAGTACGAGCACGTGCTGACAACGCCCTGCTCGGATCAAATCGCCTGCGAGCATGAGCATCCCTGCACCCGTTGCACCGCCCATTTGGATACCGTGCGCATAGGAAGGTGACAAGCCATAACGTTCTGCAAATAAGCTTGCTAACATGAGATGTGGCAGGTTAACCGCGTAGCCGCAGAGTAAGCCATCGATTTGCCCAGGCTCGATGCCCGCTTGCGACAAGGCCTCATCGGCCGCTTCGGCCATCAGATCAATCGTGTGCAACCCCTTTAAGTCACCAAAGGGGGTGCAAGCAGCAGCAGTTAGGTAGGGCATTAGCAAGTGGTCAGGCAGAGCATCGGCAAACGGTCAGGTGGGCCATCAGCAATCAGTGCAGAATCAGGCTTTCCTTTGCATCATGCTTGCCAGCATAGAGGTCGTCAATATGAGTCATCCCAGTTTAAGCCATCAACAGTCCGAAATCGATAACAAAGAGTCTGCTGCTCATCGCGGCCTGCCGCATTTTGAACCAGTCGCTGAGCAAGGCGTGATCAATCGATTTGAACTCGATCATCAATTACAAGCTTTAATGCGAATCTATTTAGAGCCCAAGCTTTGCGACGCGATTTGGCCTGCCATGCAAAAGATGGGCGCCCTGGCCGGCGGGCCCCTCGATTCACTGGCGCATGATGCCGACCACCATCCACCAGTTTTGAGCCATCGTGAGCGTAATGGGCATAACAAGCAACGAATCGACAAGCACCCTGCTTATCAAGCCATGGAAAAAATCGCGTTCAGCGAGTTCGGTCTGGCCGCGATGAATCATCGCGCAGGGATCATGGGTGCAGATGCGTCTTGGCCTCCGATTGCGAAATACCTATTGTCATATTTATTTGTTCAAAGCGAGTTTGGGCTTTGCTGCCCGCTCTCGATGACCGATTCGCTTACTCGAACATTATCGCGTTTCGGTTCGCCCGAGCTCGTGAATCGGTATCTTCCAGCACTCACCAGTACCGACCTTGATGCGTTAGCCCAAGGGGCAATGTTTATGACCGAGCAGGGCGCCGGATCTGACGTGGCCCACACCGCAAGCGTCGCCTATCCAGACCTTAGCGATGCGCGATTGTGCAAACACGGCGCCGAGCCTCAAAGCTGCAACGGTCAGGAATTAGAACCAAACTGGCGCTTATATGGTGAGAAGTGGTTTTGCTCAAACCCCGATGCAGATTTGGCCATGGTTCTGGCGCGAACCGGACCGATGCAAGACGGGATCAAAGCTGTATCGCTCTTTTTAATGCCGAAGTTGCTACCGAATGGGCAACCTAACCACTATCGTATCGTGCGGCTAAAAGACAAGCTTGGATCGCGCTCAATGGCAAGCGGCGAGATCAGCCTGCAAGGCGCAAGAGCCTTTTTGATCGGCGAAGCGGGCAGAGGCTTTGTGCAAATGGCCGATATGGTTAATAACTCGCGACTATCAAATGGCATGCGAGCGGCCGGGATGATGCGTCGAGCGGCTCAAGAGGCTTGGTTTTTCGCCCAACACCGTCGAGCCTTTGGAAAAACCCTCGCTGAGATGCCCCTCATGCAACGACAGCTGATGAAGATCAGACTACCTGCTGAGCAGGCCTTAAGCATGATGTTTCAAGCTGCTCAAGCGCTCAAGTTATCAGACAACTTGCGGCATCAACACGCAAAGCGCGGCGATCATCGTGACTTGAGCGACGTCGACGCTTCCGATGCTGCCTACCCGCTCGCATATGGACTAACCCGCTTGCTCACACCGCTTATCAAGTTTCGTGCCTGCCGCGATGCGCGCAAAGTATGCGGCGATGCCATGGAGGTGCGAGGTGGCTGCGGCTATATCGAAGAGTGGGCCGATGCCCGCTTATTGCGCGATGCCCATCTTGGCTCAATTTGGGAAGGCACAAGTAACATCGTTGCCTTAGATGTTATGCGCGCCATTAAACGTGACGCAGGCCTCGAAGCGCTTGATGCACATAGCGCCCGGCTCGTCGACGATATCAAGCGCCAATCAAGTCAAGGTGGACTACAAGCGAGTCTGGCCCAATGGGAGGGTGCGCAAACCGGGTTGCGGGCCCTGGTCAAGGCTGCAGCCTTTGAGGGACGCGATGACTTGGCCCGCAAGGCTGCATCGGCGCTTTACAACAGTACGACAGCACTTTTTATGCTTTGGGAAGCATCACAAATGCCTGCGGGTGTAACTGCTGACTTCCGCAGCACAGCTGCAACACAAGTCATTCGCAATCGTCTTCTCGGCGCGGACCCTTTAAGCATTGATCCACTGGACCAATATGATTACCGCTATTTTAGTTAAAGATCTAAACATAAATTTGAAGAAATCAACACTTAAACATAATTTATCATCACTTACTGTCGGCGAGTCTCTGAGTCTGCAACACACTTGCGCTTGTCACACTTTGCATAGCGCTCGCGCAGTTCCACACTTTCAGAGCGTTCGCGCCTTTCCAACCCACACTAGAGTGAGCTTATTATGACCGCGCGCACCAGCATTCATCGCCTTGAGGTTGCCACCAATCTTTATGATTTCGTCAACAATCAGGTCTTACCTGGCACTGGCGTCGAGCAGGCAGCGTTTTGGAAAGGATTCGATCAAATTGTCCATGATCTTGCGCCTAAGAATTTGCACTTACTGGCCGAACGCGATCGCATGCAAGCTGAACTCGACAAGTGGCATCAAGCACATCCAGGCCCGATCAAGGACATGGAGGCCTACCAGAGCTTTCTTCGCAACATCGGCTATTTAGTCGCCGACCCTGAAACGGTCAAGGTAGCAACCAGCAACATTGATCACGAAATTGCCCACCAAGCCGGGCCTCAACTTGTTGTTCCAATTCTTAATGCGCGTTATGCACTGAATGCAGCCAATGCCCGTTGGGGTTCGCTCTATGATGCACTTTACGGCACCGATGCGATCAGCGAAGCTGATGGCGCGGAGCGTGCTGGTGCATATAACCCTATCAGAGGAGCGAAAGTGATTGCCTACGCACGGCAATTCCTTGACGACAGCCTACCGCTCAAAAAGGGTTCGCACAAAGATGCGGTTCAATACCGCTTAAAGCCAGGGGCCAACGGCAAGCTCGCTCTGGAAGTTGAACTGGCCGATAAAAGCCATACCGCCTTGGAGCATCCCGAACATTGCATAGGCTACCAGGGCGACTCGGATCATCCTCATTCGATCCTTTTCATTCATCATGGCTTACATATCGATCTGCAAATTGATCGTAACGCTTCGATTGGGTCGAGCGACCCGGCAGGCGTACAGGACATTGTGCTTGAAGCGGCCGTTTCAACCATCCTAGACTTGGAAGACTCGGTTGCGGTTGTTGATGCTGAGGATAAGGTAGCGGCTTATGCCAATTGGCTTGGCATTGTTCAGGGAAGCCTGAGTGAAGAAATGACCAAGGCTGGCAAACGCTTCATCCGCACCCTCAATCCTGATCGTCATTACCAGGGCGTCGATGGTTCAGAGAAGATTTTGCATGGTCGCTCGCTCTTGTTTTTAAGAAATGTTGGCCATTTAATGTGCAATCCTTCGATTCTTTATGGCGATGGGAAAGAAATTCCTGAAGGCATTCTCGATGCCATGATTACAACCGCAATTGCGATGCATGACCTAAAGAGGATGGACAAACCTGGCATTCGTAATACAAGAACAGGATCGGTCTATATTGTAAAACCCAAAATGCATGGCCCCGAGGAAACAGCTTTTGCATGTGAGCTCTTTTCACGCGTGGAGTCCGTACTCGGGCTGGAGCAGCATACGGTCAAGCTCGGCATCATGGATGAGGAGCGCAGAACAAGTGTCAATTTAAAAGCCTGTATAGCGGCCGGGTCGTCCCGGGTTGCCTTTATCAACACAGGATTTCTCGATCGGACGGGTGACGAAATGCATACAGCGATGCATGCTGGCCCGATGCTGAGGAAGGCGGCGATGAAATCAACGCCTTGGATTGCCGCCTACGAGCGCAACAACGTGCTTGTGGGTCTTTCATGCGGTCTTCGCGGCAAGGCGCAAATTGGCAAAGGTATGTGGGCCATGCCGGACTTAATGGCAGCCATGCTCGAACAAAAAATCGCCCACCCCAAAGCGGGTGCAAACACAGCCTGGGTGCCATCGCCGACGGCAGCGACCTTGCACGCGATTCATTATCACCAAGTCGATGTTGCTGCGATTCAGCAGTCAATGGAAGCGATTGACGAGCGACATGAGCGCGAAGCTTTGTTGCGTGACTTATTGAGTATTCCAGTCAGTGCCGACGCCTCGTGGTCAGCGCAAGAAAAGCAAGAGGAAATTGAAAATAATGCGCAAGGCATTCTTGGCTACGTAGTGAGATGGATCGATCAAGGTGTTGGTTGCTCAAAAGTTCCTGATATTCATAACGTTGGCTTGATGGAAGATAGGGCTACGCTGCGGATCTCGAGCCAGCATATTGCAAACTGGCTACGCCACGGCATTGTGAGCAAGGAACAGGTCAAGCAGGTCTTTGAACGCATGGCGGCTGTCGTTGATCAGCAAAACGCCGGTGACCCCTTGTACCGTCCGATGGCCAAGCAATTTGACCGCTCGATGGCCTACCAAGCCGCTTGTGATCTCGTGTTCAAAGGATTAGAACAGCCCAGCGGCTATACCGAACCCTTGCTTCATGATTGGCGTCTCAAGTTGAAAGCGCGCGACAAAATAGAAGGTATTGCCTGACGATCACGAAGTATTTGCCGGGCTGCATGTCGGCCCGGCAAACCGCTGACGCCACCCCCAGGATGCGCACCGGAGCCACAAAGATAAAGCCCAGCGAGCGGCATTCGATAAGCACCCCAGCCAAGTAAAGGTCGAGCAGCCCACAGCTGAGAAAGGCTCATTTTGCCGTGAAAGATATCGCCCCCAACAAGCGAAAAATCGCGCTCTAAATCAAGCGGTGAGTGGGCAGCGTAGCCGAGAACCGACTGCTTAAAGCCAGGTGCAAATGCCTCGATCACCTGAAAAATTGATGCCACAGCAGCCTGCTTGTGCGCCTCATCCCACTGAACACCGCCAGGTAGCTCGCGTCGAAAGTGCTGGCAAAACAAGCTGGCAACATGGCAGCCTTCAGGCGCGAGGGTATCGTCAACCGTGCTAGGAATGAGCATTTCAACGATGGGGCGCTTTGCCATGCCTTGGTCAATCGCATCCCTATAGGCTTGATCCATCCACTGCAGACTTGGACTTAGAATAATCCCGCTTGAATGGTGTGGTCCTTGCTCGGGATGGGCAATGAACCGAGGCAGGCCACTCAAGGCTACATTCATCCGAAAGCTTGCCGATTCAGATTGATAATGAGACATTGACCGTCGAAAGTCTTCCGGCAGATCAGCATCGTTTAGCAGTTGCTGACTCATGATACGCGGATGCGTGTTGCAAGCTAAAACATCTGCTTCTTTAAACAATCCAGACTCGAGCATCACGCCCTGCGCGCGTCCTCGATCATGAACAATCCGATGAACAGGCGCATCGCGATGCAAGCCAACCCCCAATTGTTCGCAGGCTCGTACCATGGCCTGGGTGATTGATCCCATACCACCAATCGCATGTCCCCATTGACCTTGCTTGCCGTTAACACCGCCAAAGCAATGGTGAAGCAAGACATAGGCTGAACCAGGCATGCGCGGTGTTCCGAGATGTCCCACGACAGCGTCAAAGGAAAAGAGCGCTTTGACCGCATCGCTCTCAAACCATTGCGACAAGTGGTCCTCAGCACTCTCGCCCATTAATCGGAGCAAGACCTGTCGATCGGCAGCACTCAGTTGACCCAAATCGCGCAGCCGCGCAAAAGCTTCGCTACTGTTCTTGAGCCAATTGCGCCAGGATGACTCAGCTTCCCAAGCCGGTGGTACCTCCCTCGCGAGCTTAGCAAGTGCCTGCCCCATACGCTCGAGCTGCGCATAATAAGCAGGAAGCGCAGCAGCGTCTTTTTCTGAAATTTTCGCAAATGAGGCCTGTGTTGCAGCCAAACCGCCGCCGGCGCTTAGGCTTTTGCCATCTTCAAGCGGTAGAAAATTAGACAAAGGGCGTTCAACAATCCTCAGTCCAAAGTCGCGCAATCGCATGTCCTCGATGATTGCTTCATCAAGCAAGCTCACCGTATAGCTGGCAATCGAATTGCGAAATCCTGGAAAAAAGCTGTCGGTAATCGCCGCGCCCCCTAAAATAGGGCGCTTTTCATAAACATCAACGCGCCACCCTGCCCTTGCCAAATAAAAGGCGCACACAAGACCATTATGACCTGCGCCAATCACAATCGCTCGGCCGGCGCTTGAATCCTTCTTTTTCATTAATCATTCACAAAATAACGAAGCATGCGTATAGTGCCAGCCCTGAGATGACATACAAGGTAATCTTTTTTGGCGGAACAGGCGATTTGGCATGGCGCAAGCTCATGCCAGCGATGTATGAAGCCTTTCGACATGGTGCACTGCCTGGCGAAGGTAGGATTCTCGCAGCAGCCAGAGAGCGCCACGATGACGCGAGTTATCGACTGTGGCTGGCTGAGCGATTTTCTCAGCTATCTTGGGCGGAACCTTTTTGCGAGCAGGCCTTTGCTCAGTTCGCCGAACAATTACACTACCTACCCATGGATCTCTCAGATCCACAGAGTTATACCCAGCTTCGCGCATGGATCGACCGTGAACCAGCAGACGCCATCGTCATTTATCTCGCTACAGCGCCCAAGCTATTCACCCAAATCTGTCTCTCGCTTGGTAAGGCAGGCCTGAATCGTTCCTCCATTCGGATCGTTCTAGAAAAACCACTTGGACACGACTTGGAGTCGGCCATTGAGATCAACGAGGCAGTCCTTTCAGTATTCAAAGAGCAGCAGGTTTTCCGGATCGACCATTATCTTGGCAAGCAATCGGTGCAGAATTTAATGGCACTTCGATTTGGCAACTCGCTTTTCGAGCCGCTTTGGCGCCGTGAATGGATTTCGAGCGTACAAATTACTATTGCAGAGGATTTGGGCGTCGAGAAACGCGGTGCCTACTACGACCACAGCGGTGCACTCAGAGATATGGTTCAGAACCATCTCTTGCAATTACTTTGCATGGTTGCCATGGAACCGCCTTCCAGTGATGACGCAGATTCGGTACGCGATGAAAAGTTAAAAGTGTTGCGAAGCCTTCGTCCTTTTAGCGCGGCCGACGTCGCCCAGTATGTCGTTCGTGGCCAGTACCGGGCTGGAAGCATCGCGGGTCATGCGGTCAAGGCTTATCGCGATGAGCCTGGCGTCGACCCAGAAAGCACAACAGAAACCTTTGTCGCGCTACGTGCCGAGGTCGAAAACTGGCGCTGGGCCGGCGTTCCTTTTTTCCTGAGAACGGGTAAGCGATTAGCAACACGTGGGGCCGAAATAGTCATCAATTTTCGACCTGTTCCACATTCTATTTTTCAGGCTCCAATTGGCTCAGAAAATAACCGCCTCGTCATCCGCCTGCAACCCGAAGATTCGATCGAGCTTCATTTGCTAGCAAAGGCTTCAAGGCGCGACCGAGCCGAGCAAGGTCGGCTTGCGCCGGTTGCGCTGGACTTAGATTTCAAAGAGGCATTTGGTTCTCAAAGCATCGAGGCCTATGAGCGTTTATTGCGAAAAGTTATCGCTGGTCGGCTTGACCTTTTTGTGCGCTTTGATGAGCAACGAGCGGCATGGTCATGGGTCATGCCGATTCTTGAAAGCTGGGCCCAACACCCTGAAACCTGCAGACCCTATGCGGCTGGCACTTGGGGCCCCCCCGCGGCAAGCGCTCTCACGGCTCGCGAAGGCATCACCTGGCCAGAAGAACGCTGAACTTTGACGCGACAACAGATTCTAAAAGCTATAAATTTTCCTCATGGCCGATTTAGCCCTCAACGCTAAGCGGTGAAGGCCCGCTCAAGGGCCTGAGCCTGGCTTGCTAAATCCCGAATCAACAGCCAGTCTTCTTTCGCAAGCGCCGTTGCAGGAATCATCCAACTGCCACCAATGCAAGCGACATTGCTCATGGCCAAATAGTCCTTAGCCTTGCTGACATCGATACCGCCTGTGGGGCAAAAGATGGTTTCAGCAAATGGACTTGCGAGCGACTGTATGAGTCGCATGCCGCCGATGGCCTCAGCAGGAAAGAGCTTTACAAAATAGAATCCATCACGATTAGCCCGCATCAACTCACTAGCACTTGCAATCCCGGGTAGCAAGTCAAGGCTATGCTTCCTACAGGTCTCGCCCAAGTCTGGGTCATACCCAGGACTTACCGCAAACTGAGCCCCTGCATCGACCACCGCCGACACCTGGCTGATCTGCCTGAGCGTACCGGCACCAATCAATAGTTCTGGAAAACGCGTTCTTAAGCTGCTTATGGCGTCAAGTGCACAGGCCGTGCGAAGCGTGATTTCAAGTACGGTGAGCCCTGCCTCAGCAAGCGCCTCTGCCAGCGGTATCGCCTGTTCAATGTCCTTGATTACGATCACAGGCACGACCGGCCCTCGGGCCACCATACGCTTGAAAACGGCCGGTAAGTCTTGCTCCCGCGTGAGAGAAAGAGCCGATGACTCGGAGGCTTTGCCTTGGGCTGACGACTCTATCGCTCGAGATTGAACTGAATCGATGGTTTTGTTTTGATTTACCAACTACACGCCCCTTGCTCTGGATTTGATAACTTTTTTCTTAGCCCTGCAAACAATGTGCGGCCAAGACTTCCATCTTGTTTGTCATGCGTTGAATGATGAGCAGAAAGGTGATGGTCACGTCGACGCCTCAATTCCTCATCGGGTACATGACATTGCAAGATGCCCTTGCTGGCATCAAGATGAATCATATCGCCATCGCAGAGCCATTGAATCGGCCCTGACTCGCTAGCCTCAGGCCATAAATGAATCGCAGCCGGGATCTTGCCCGATGCCCCACTCATGCGACCATCTGTCACAAGCGCCACGCTAAAGCCTTTTTTTTGTAACACTGAAAGCGGTGGCGTCAGCTTATGTAACTCGGGCATACCATTTGCTCGTGGTCCCTGCCCTCGCAAGACTGCGACAAAGTCGCGCTCAAGTGCACCTGCGTCAAAGGCTCGAAGAAAATCCTCTTGTGTTTCGAAGACCAATGCGGGCGCAAATACCTCCCAATTAGCCTGGGGAACCGCAGAGGTCTTGATGACTGCTCGGCCCAAATTACCCTGCAGCAGACGCAAACCACCTTGTGCATCAAAAGGATTGTGATAACTGCGAAGTACCGATTCGTCGGCGCTTTGCCGATTGACAGCTTGTAGTCGTTCAGCCATGGTCTCGCCAGTTGCCGTAGGAACCTCCCCAAACAAAAGTCCAGCATCGAGGAGTTGAGCTAGGATATAGAGCGGTCCACCAGCAGCTTGCATCGCGTTCACATCAGCCTCTCCGTTCGGATAAACCCTCGCAAGCAAGGGCGTGATCGTCGATAAGGCATCAAAATCGTCCCAGTCGATAACAATCCCTGCAGCCCTCGCGACCGCCACCCAATGGATGAGATGGTTGGTTGAACCGCCAGTTGCCAAAAGCGCAAGCATGGCATTCACAATCACCCTTTCATCGACCAACTCACCAATGCCCAAAAGCTTCGCTTTGCCTGCGCGAGCTTGCTGAACCTGGTCGATCAATGCGGCGACTGCTGCCTCATCGTGGATCAATCGCTCCTGACTTGAAGGCAAGGCAAATGCTGCACCAGCTACATGTAAACCCATGGCTTCCAAGAGCATCTGGTTGCTATTGGCTGTGCCGTAAAACGTGCAAGTACCGGGAGCATGGTAAGCCTGGGATTCGGCTTCTAGCATTTCATCACGTCCTAGAAGACCTTGGGCATAACGCTCACGTATCGTACTTTTCTCTCGATTTGCTAAGCCCGAAGGCATTGGGCCTGCAGGCATAAACAAGGTGGGCAAATGCCCAAAATGCAAGGAACCAATCAATAAACCTGGAACAATCTTGTCGCATACGCCAAGACAAAGGCTCGCATCGAAGACTTCATGTGAAAGACCAATGGCTGTTGCTTGCGCGATGAGATCTCGGGACATGAGACTCAATTCCATGCCGCGTCTGCCCTGCGTAATACCATCGCACATGGCAGGCACACCACTCGCCACCTGAATGCTGGCGCCTCGCTGCGTTGCCCATTGCCTGATTCGCTGCGGATAGGCGGCATAGGGCTGATGTGCAGAAAGCATATCGTTATAGGCGCTTATAACTGCAAGATGGGGTGCACGCTCAAAACGAAGCTTTAACTTATCGGAAGCGGGCATTGCAGCCCAGGCATGCGCAAGATTGGCACAGCCCATGTTGTCGCGTATAGGAGGCCTGCCACGCTCGTTTGCAATTTGTTCAAGATAAGCCGCTCGCCCTGCTTGGCTGCGTCTTCTTATGCGTTCGGTAATCGAAGCAAGCTTGGGATTCATGCTTTATCCTCCTTGGGCGAATCGAGGCTCAAACGGTGTGAGATCGCCGGCATCGGTGACATGGCAGTACTTAATCCATGACGTGGCCTCAACGGGTCAGTCTTGGGCCTCTTAGCGCTCTCCCCGATCCCTCGCCCGAGATACAACTCCCTGTGCGTAGCGAGACCAACAGCCAAAACATCAACCATTAATAAGTGGAGTATGCGACTCACCATGGGTAGATGCGTGTCGACATGCTCTAAGTGATTGATCACCAAGGCTGCATCGGCCCTTCGTGCCAGAGGTGATTTGCCAAGCGTAATTGCAAGCGTCATTGCGCCTGCTTGCTTTGCACTGTCAAGAGCATCAAGCAATTCCTGAGGGCTGCCACTGCTACTTATAACAAGCGCAAGCTCGCCTGGCCGCATTTTCTTGGCAACCAACACTTGTAATCGGCCCTCGACGTGAGCGGCACAGGGCACACCAAGGCGCAGTAGCTTGAACTGTGCATCGTGCGCGATGCCGCCGTAGTGACCCACGGCAAACAAATCAACCCGCGTTGCCTTTGAAAGCATATCGATCGCGAGCTCGAGTTGGTCGGCGTCGAGTTGATCGCGGACTTGGAGAATAGCTGACGCTGTATTACCAAAGACTTTTGCTCCTAGTTCTAGAACAGAATCGCGGACAGTGACTCGACTGTGCTGTAAGGGTACTGTGGCGGTAAGTCCTGAGGCGAGACGAAGCTTGAAGTCAGAAAGTCCTCGACAACCGAGACTGCGACAAAAACGGATAACCGTGGGTTGGCTAACCTCAGCCGCCGCAGCAATTTGGGCGATCGGTTCATTCAAGGCACTACGCGGCTGCGCCAAAACCCATTCGGCTACCCGCCGCTCTGAGGGTGATAAGTTGTCAAGGGCCTGTCGTAGTTGCGACAGAAACACACCACCCGGCACTGCTGAGAGGCTCGATAGCTGACTTTGCAAAATCGTTGAGGCGCCAATCCAGGTCGCCTGCTCGTCGGTAATAACATAACTTGGGATCGCTGCCAGATAATCACCAAATCGACCCTTATCCTCGAAACGGCTACGAAATTGGGATCGGTCGAAAAACGATCCTAATTTTGGTACGATGCTACCACCAATGAAAATGCCACCCAAGGCACCAAGCGTGACTGCGAGATTGCTCGCTGCTGTCCCAAGTACAGCGCAAAAAACATCGAGTGCTTCAACACAACGCGCATCCGAAGCATCGATAGCCCGCCTGCTAATTTGCGGAGCGCTCAAATTTTCCGTACGTTCTCCATGCTTCAGACAAAGTGCCTCATGAATGAGTCGCAGCCCCGGGCCTGAAAGCAATCGTTCGAAGGAAACATGCCCAAAGCGCTCGCTGGCGAACCGCCAAACTTCAAACTCACGCTCATCGCGCGGCGAAAAACTGCTGTGGCCTCCCTCAGATCCTAGCGAGAGCCAGGCGCCATCGGCAGGAATCAGGCCAGACATACCAAGGCCGCTTCCTGCTCCGATCAAAGCAATCACCCGGGCATCTTGCCCCCTTCCCTTGCCGATTTGTCGCGTCTGCCCCTCTCCTAGCAAGGGTAAGGCCATGGCTAGGGCAGAAAAATCGTTCACGACCACCAAGGTATCGAGGCCAAGTTGCTGCCTGCTTGCTTCGATCGAAAAATGCCAAGGCGAGTTGGTCATGCGAACCTGATCACCATCAACTGGCGTTGCAACCGCAATCGCGGCATGTTCGATGCGAGGCGCATCAAGCGCCTTGAGGTAACGTGACAGCGCCTCATCCAAGCTGGCAAACTCGGCACAGCGCAATCGTTCTACTTGCTTAAACACCCCAGGCGCTACCTCAAGGGCCATTCTTGCCCATGTTGCGCCAATATCGGCAATGAGTCGGGGAGTTCCAAACGTAGTCATTGAGCGCAACCTAGTTATTCTTTCGTGATGTTAATCGAGCCAAGTCAAAGAAAATCGGCACCTTGATCCTACCTATGAACACTGCCATTGCGAAGCAGTTGTAGTTTTGTTACCTTGCCGGCTGATCATCAGGATTGAACCACGTAAGTCCATCCATGCAAGCCCCCGCCCCTTACCCGATGCTGTTGGCCGACATCGGTGGAACCAATGCTCGCTTTGCCTGCGTTCAGCGCGCGGCCGGGCCTATCACTGCCATTCAAAGCTTCGCCATCGCCGATTTTCCGAGCCCCTTGGAAGCGATCAAGCACTACCGACAGCGCTGCTTTGATATGAGATTGCCTGGAGCAGAACGAGCCGAGTTTCGAACTGCCGCCATTGCCGTTGCCACACCCGTGCGTGGTGATCGTGTCGAGTTGACGAATGGCCATTGGTCTTTTTCAACGCAGTCTTTGCGGGCGACGCTGGCCCTTGATCACTGCATGGTTATCAATGACTTTGAGGCACTTGCCCTCGCTTTGCCCTATTTGCAAGCGTCGCAGTGGCAGAGCTTTCCGGGGCCACAACCTCGCAGCACTCAAGAGACGCTTGCTGTCATCGGCCCAGGGACAGGGCTTGGCGTTGCAGGCTTGAAGAAAATTGGTGGGGGTTGGGTTGCGCTCGCCGGTGAGGGTGGCCACGCAACACTCTCAGCGGCCGACGAGTGGGAGGCGCAACTGATTGCCTGGGTACGATCAAGATACCCCCATGTATCTGCCGAACGGCTACTTTCAGGCGCAGGATTGCCACTACTTCACGAGGCTGTTTGTGCATTGAGCGGTCATTCCGGGGGCGCTCCGAAAACATATCAAGCGCCCGACATACTCGATCATCTCGATCGCGATCCACTATGCCAAAAAACAATGGCGAGCTTTTGTGCCTTGTTAGGCAGCTTTTGCGGCAATGTTGCTCTGATGCTCGGTGCTCGAGGCGGCGTATTCCTAGCAGGTGGCATTCTTCCGCGCATCCAAGATTTCGTTTTCAACTCACAGTTACAGGCCCGATTTACAGCGAAAGGACGCTTCGAGGCGTATTTGGCAGATATTCCTTTAGCCTTAATTACCGACACCTATGCAGCCTTTTATGGACTGAGTGCCGCCTTGGAATCGCAACTAGCCACACTCAATCCGGTGTTCAATCGAAAGGGACCCATGGCGTCCATCTCGCGTGCCGCCGTAGGCTGAGCGCCTCCGAATTGGAAGGGACCGGCCAAGGGCTGAAGGGGGCGATAGCCTGCGTCATAGTCCCAGGTATTGATATAAATACGAGATCCATGCCACGATTCTCCGGGCCTCAATAAATGGCCAGGTAAACGGAATGTTATGCGCCGTGCCGCCGGATCTGCCTCAATCGCAAGATCAGCCAAAACCGCTGTACCTTCTCGTTCGTTTGATGAGTCCTTGCTTGAGAACAAGGCCTGAGACCACCCACCGAGCCTAGCCCTTAGATGCCAACGCATACCGTCGGGCAGGTTTCCAAACTGCAAGGGCATCGCAATCTGACCATCGCTTCGATTGGGAAGCTCAAGAAATAAGGTCAACATCACGTGATCAAAACCATAGCGTGGCGCCCAACGCTGACTAATCGCCGCCATTTCGACGACAAATTCCAGTCCTTCGCCATCGGAAACAATCTCAACTTTGCGGAGATCAGCCGCACGGATAGCCTCCCAATGTGATCCCGTCGGATAGCGATAAGTGCCGCTCGGTCCCCTATCATCAAGCACAGGATCTGTCATGCAAAATAGCTTTCGGCGAGCACGCTTTAGCACGAAGCTTTGCGGCTGGCTCCATGCCTTTTGCTCCTCTCGGACAATAACGCTCAACGCTTCCTCGCCATCACCAATCCAGGCCGCCAGCGTTTCAGACGGCAAGCGCCCCTCCTCGTCCGCGACGAAGCTTAGTCTTTTAGCTGGGTCCCACTGTGCGATGAGATCGACCATACCTTGGGCTGGCTTGGTATTGCTTGAGGCTGACGGCCTATTGATCAGCGCAGCTGGCACCTCAAGTACGAGGGCTGAGCCTGGTGCCAAGACTATTAATCCTTCGCTTTCGTGATAAGTATTGCTGCCCCACATTTGATGCGCATCCCGGCCCCCGTCTTGATAAGCATCCCGGTCACCCTTTTGATAAGCATCGCGCCCCCCATCGGCCGACCAGGCTAAACGGATCCAGCGAGGATCAATCGACGATAGGCCCAGCAAGTTAAGTGGTACCGCTCTTGGCTGACTCGCGGTATTCATAAGGACCAAGCCTTCATGGCTGAAATCATCGGACCGATCAGCGTCTTGGGATGCGGCGCGAGCAAAGGCAAGCAGCCCAGGGCCATCCCGACTCGCGGCAATCGGTGTAAACCCAGCTCGTGACCAAAGCTTATTACTGCGTCGCAGTTCGCTAAGCGCACGGACCCACGTAGCCATCGGCGCATGAAGATCGAAATGCGATCGACCGCCTGAGCCCCAACCCGCCGCAAACATCGCAGGGCGCTGAAGCTTAAAGCCTTGTTCAGTGCCATAGTAGACCACCGGAATGCCAGGCAAAGTCATCATGGCCAGCATTGCCAGACGAAGACCAGTTTCGTCGCCAGCACTTAGAAATCGATCAACGTCATGATTATCAAGAAATGAAGGCATCCAATGCCACCGGGGATGAAGTCTTTGCATCTCCGTCAAACGATCAAGTAAGTAAGCGGGCGATGCTCCCCTTGCAAAAACCTTATCAAAGGCGGCATAAAGTGGGAAATTGAGCATACCTCCCAGTACTTGACGCCCCGAGGCATCATGCATGTAAGACTCAATGCGTTTCGATTGGAGGCTTTCGCCTTTTCGGTCGATTCCGAAGCCTTCGCCAAAAGCAAAAAACCCGTTGATACCGCGCCTTGCGGCTCGCTCGTGCATACCGGGTGCGGAAGGATCAGGCGAGTGCATAAAATCGTAGAGAAATTCTGGGCTCACGTAAAAAGCTGTATCGATGCGAAATGCGTCGACACCCACCTTGTCGATCCAAAACCCATAGCTTTCTCTAAGTGCACGGCGCAGCGTTGGATGATCAGTATTCAAATCATCAAGCCCAGACATTTGGTAGCGCGCCTCTTGATCTGGATCATTATAATTACTGATCGCAGGGGTCCAATGAAAAATATGGTGGCGACGATCCTTTGCACGCCGCGGATCGTTCATATTGAAAGGCCATTGCAAAGGCGCTGCCGGAATCGAGCCACGATTGGCTTGATAGCTGCCGTTTTGAGGATTTATATCGAAATAGTCGCCGGTATGGTTTAAAACAATGTCTTGAATGAGGCGCATCCCACGCTCGCGTAATCGCCTTGCCAGTCGCTGATAGTCAGCAAGCGTCCCAAGATGCGGATCAACCGATTTAAAATCAGCCGCCCAATAGCCGTGGTAACCGCTTGATTGTGTCTTGGGTTCCCACCATTGTTGACGCACTGGAGGACTAATCCAAACGGCGCTCATGCCAAGACCAGCAATATAGTCAAGCCGTCTTTCTAAGCCTTTGAGATCACCACCACTATAACGATCCGATCGTCGTGGGTCGTAAATCCCAAGATGCCGCGGTCCTTGCCTATTGTTTGAAGGATCGCCATCGTCAAAACGGTCTAATAGGACGAAATAAACGATTTGGTCTCGCCAATCCGCCATGGCCAGATTGTGCCAATAGGCCAAGATGAATGCGAGCAAAGCAAGGCAGGCAGTGCGACAAGCACTCATGGAGCGAGTAACCAAACGCCCGAAAACCGCGCAGGGATCAAATAACCAGGCCCGCCATTGAGTGACGTACTCGGACGCAAAGCCATCGGCTCAGTCAAATCCTGGTCGAATCCTTGTCGCTCGAATAGGATTTGCTGGGCCTCGCGCGGCATACCCGGATAGTCGGCGTAAATCAGGGCAGGCTTTTTGCCGCTTAAGAACAAATCGGAGACTAAGGGCTGAACCTGATCACCGAAGTTATAGATGACAAGAAGACGCTCTGAGCCCAATTTTCGTTCTATCTTTAATACCGTACCATTAGCTTGTACAGACAAGAGCTCACCCTGCGCCAAGGCTAATCGCTGAGTACGAAGTCGTACAAGGTTGCGATAGTGATGAAGTAGCGAGGCTGTGTCGTGTATCTGGCTTTCTACCGAGCGATCAGCCGCATTGCTTGAAAAGTTCCGAAAGGGTTTGCCTGCGTCGCTAAATCCATAAAGCGGTGCCTTTGAATGCCAAACCATCGGTGTTCTCAAGCTTGGATCACCGCTTAATCCCTGTCCGCCGGAAAGGCCGATTTCCTCGCCGTAATATATGAATGGCGTGCCAAGTTGCAGGAGATAGAGCGCGGCGGCAAGCCGGTAGGCCGTTTGATCGCCCCTTAACTGATCCCAGACCCTGTCACCGGCAAAGGCATCATGGTTTGCCAGCATCGTAGCGAGTGCGCCATCGCTAGGCATGTTTCTTAGGTAGTGTACGAGCGGCTCAATGGCGGTCTTGTCTCCCCGAGCCGCACGCAGGACTAAGGGACCGAAACCGAATGCAAAGGCCCTGCCGCAAGAATCTTGTGCTGCATAACGCAGTGGCTTGCCGACAGCTTCGCAGACAAGATAGCGATTGTCATAGCGCGATATCTCTGCCCGAACTTGCGCCAGGATGCGATGGTTTTCCTCTTGGTCGTACCAGTCGTTGGGGCCGTTTTCAACAAGATGGCTGACTGCGTCGAGTCGGAATCCATCGACCCCGCGATTGAGCCAAAACCGCATATGCGCCAGATGCCACTGAAGCATTGCTGGGTTACGCCAGTCAAACTCGGGCATCGTCGGTGAAAATGCAGCAAAGTAATAAGCAGACGAAGCATCAAGTGAGGCCTGACGCCAAGGGTTTGAACCAAAAATTTGCCAGGACGGCGACGGCGTGTTCTGAAACACATACCATGAACGAAAAGGACTATGAGCATTTGAACGTGCATCCATAAAAGCCGGATGCGTCGCTGCGCTATGGTTAATGACATGATCGATGACGACTGCGATGCCTCGTGCGTGCGCCTGCTTGATCAACTCGTCGAAATCGTCAAGACTTCCATAGTCAGTTTCAATTTGACGAAAGTCGCTTACTGCATAGCCATGATCACGATCCTGACTTTGAGTAATAGGCATCAACCAGAGCGCTCGGATGCCTAACCATTGAAGGTAATCTAAGCTTTGTATCAGCCCTTGAAGGTCACCCACGCCATCGCCGTTGCTATCCCTGTATGCGCGGACGTAGACCTGCATGAATGTCTGGTGGCGCCATCCCGGGGAAAGCTTTGATCCTGGATCGAGAAAACCCACGTCGGCTTGATCACTTAAGATCGACCCCGGTTTTACGCCAGACTCGGTTGAGCCTGGCGATACGATCGAAACGGATGCGGCGCTGGGCGAACTTGAAGCAGCGATGCCAGACTCGGATCCGCAGCCAAGCATCAACACATGGAGAAGGCAAGCTGACCAGTTCAGAGGCCAGCTCGTCCGTAACGACCAACTCGTACGTCGTTTGAATGCTTGCATCAGTGAATTCCTTGGCTTACTGCAAGATGTAGCAAAATTACATGAAGCAGATTACCTGAAAACTTTTCACATGCTCAAGATCTTGAATGCTCGCTTTCGACGCGCTGGCTTGCTGATGTGTTGCTTGCTTGCTTGGTTACCAACGATGAGTCAGGCGCGCGCCTTGCCGGAGGATTGCCGATCGGAGCAGAGCTTCAGGTCCATCCAAGCATCCACAGAGAAGTTGTCAGCCGCGCTGCATTGGCATACCTTCGATTCGCTCTTGCTGCCTGAGATGGCCTTGCCCGAATCACTCAGGGGGCGAATGGCGCAAGTTCGCTTTGTCTTGAGAGCGAGCGAGCTTCGTGCAGATTCAAACAAGCTGCAGTTTAAGGAATGGGTACTATCACTCAAGCAAAGCAAAATGGTTCCGGTCGGCGACAAGGCTTACCTCGGTGAGAGCTATGAACTTTCGCTTCCCGACGATGCTTCGCTGAAAGACCGCGCAGCAATCCGCCAACGATTGCGAGAAGACTTGGTCGTTATCGCCTATGACCTGCAAGATAAAGTCCAATGGCAATCGCGCATTCAGATCGCGAGCTTGCTCGATCGCCTCTACGCTGAGGCAGCCCGTTCCCAACCACTCGGTCTTAGCGTCGCAGGATCAGCGACCATGCCCCAACCGAGTTTGCGCTTGTGGGCACCGACTGCCATCTCGGTTTGGCTATGCATCGGAGAACATGAGCCGCTACTGCTTCCCATGAAGCGCATCGATCATCTGGGCATATGGCAAATCGATCTAGAAAAAAGACCTGAGCCAGCCTGGTTTGGGACGCCTTATCACTATCTGGTAGAAGTTTGGACAGCCTCGCATGGCCTCGTGATCAATAAAGTGACCGATCCCTACGCGCTTGACCTAACGGCGAATTCCAAACAAAGTCGCATCGTCTGGCTCGATAATCCGCGAACCAAACCCAAGGGATGGGACAAAGCACGTAGGCCGCAAGCGGTAAGCGCACAAACCCAGATGCTGATCTATGAATTGCACCTGCGGGACTTTTCTGTAGCCGATGACAAGGTTCCTGCTAAATTACGGGGTAAATATCTAGCCGCCCTTAGCAAAGACAGTTGGGGTATGCAACACCTGAGGCGACTTGCTCAGGCCGGCATCAGCGATCTTCACTTATTACCCGTCTTTGACTTTGCAACCGTACCAGAAGACGCTTGCACCAGTACAGCCGTCAAAGCAGCCTACCCAGCCGATCCGACCCCACAAGCGTTGATCAGCAACGACGCTTCCACCGACTGCTTCAACTGGGGCTATGACCCCTTGCATTTTCAAGTGCCGGAGGGCAGCTATGCGTTAAACCCTGATAAAGCTGGCTCAAGAATTAGAGAGTTTCGCACCTTCGTGCAGGCCATGCATCGCATCGGATTGCGGGTGGGTATGGATGTTGTCTATAACCATATGTCGGCTTCAGGGCAACACCCGCAGTCGGTGCTTGACCGCATTGTGCCGGGTTACTACCACCGCCTCAATGCGACCGGCGAAGTAGAACGTTCTACCTGTTGCGATAATACGGCAACCGAGCATGCGATGATGGCTAAGTTGATGCAAGACAGCCTGATCACTTGGGCGAAGGATTACCGCATCGATTCGTTCCGCTTCGACTTGATGGGTCATCAGCCTAAGTCCACCATGCTGGCGATCCAGGAGGCCCTGCAAGCTATCGCGAAGCGGCCCGTCCCCTTTATCGGCGAGGGATGGAATTTCGGTGAGGTTGCCAATCACCAGCGATTTGAACAGGCGTCGCAACTAGCACTCGCAGGTAGTGGTATCGCCAGCTTTAGCGATCGTGCACGCGATGCACTGCGCGGAGGAAGTGCAGGCGACGCTTCTCAGGCCTTATTGGACAACGCTGGTTTCTTACATGGGCGCAGCAATCCTGAGATCCGAAGCTGGCTACTTTGCGGACTAGCAGGAAGCCTAAGCGATTTTGAACTGCTTCAGTGGCGAACGCTCGCTGAGCCATCACTAGAGCGTAGCCCACGAAGTCTTCGTGACATAGACTATAAAGGTCAACCTTGTGGCTACGTTGCAGAGCCAGGTGAAGTTGTGAACTATGTTGAAAATCATGACAATCACACGCTCTTTGACATCAATGTTTACAGGCTTCCAGCGAGTGCCTCGCCTGATGATCGGCTACGTGCCCAAGTACTCGGCTTTGCAATCAACAGCCTCAGCCAAGGGATTGCGTACTTCCATGCAGGCGGCGAACTCATGCGCTCCAAATCGATGGATCGCAACAGCTTTGATTCAGGCGATTGGTTCAATCGCATCGACTGGAGCGGCAAAAGCCACGCCTTTGGTAGCGGCTTGCCACCAGCCGCGGAAAACGGCAAGGACTACGCCAGTATGCTGCCCTTGCTCAATCAGCCACTCGTGCGCCCCAAACCCGAGCACATCGCAAGATCCTTAAGAAGTTTTTTGGATTGGGTACACATTCGGCGAAGCATTCCAGAGTTGAGACTTGAAAGCGCAAAAGCCGTCCAAAAACAGCTGAAGTTTTTAGACTTCGACATACTGGGTCAAACCCAGCGTGCATTCGATCCATCCAAGTCACAGCTATTGATTGCCGCGCACATTGCTGCAAATCGAGACAACCATCAAACTCATAGCAAAGCCAAATTAGACAGCCCAACATACCGCGGAATCGCCTTTATGGTGAATGGCAGCTTTGAAACACAACGGATTCGGATCAACGCACTCAAGGGGCGAACGCTCAGCCTTCACCCTAGGTTAAAAGCATCGGCAGCCTCAGAGCCGCGCGATACTGACCGGCCGGCTTGGGATGCTAAACGCGGCGTACTGACCATTCCCCGACAGAGCGCCCTGCTCTTTTTTGACAAGGACTAAGCGTGTGTTTATACGTTTTTTAACGTTAATTTTTTTATTAACTTTTTGCGCAGCGGACGCGGCAACCATTACGATTTCTTGTGACAGCACAGGCATCGAAGGTCAGCTTTGCAAGCGCCATGCGCAAGACTGGGCCAAAGCTCGCGGACACGAAGTGCGTTTTTTTTCACCACCAAGCAGCCCTACAGAAAAGCTTGCGCTTTATCGGCAATTATTTGCCGCACGATCGGCTGATATCGATGTGATCGTGATTGATGCAGTGTGGCCAGGCGTCATTCGTGACCACCTTATTGACTTACGCCCCTTCAGCAAAGGCCAGGAGCGCGAGCACTTCCCAGCCATTATCGCCAACAATACGGTGAATGAAAGACTGCTCGCGATGCCATGGTACGTTGATGCGGGCTTGCTGTTTTATCGCAAGGATATGCTCGAACGTTATAAGCTTTCGGTACCCAAAACTTGGGACGAACTTGAGCGCACCGCGCAATATGTCCAAAAGGCTGAGCGCGAGCGCGGTAACTCAGACTTCCATGGATTTGTATTTCAAGCCAAAGCCTATGAGGGATTGAGCTGCAATGCGCTCGAATGGATTGCAAGCTTCGGCGGCGGCCAGATCGTAGAAACAGATGGCCGCATCAGCATTCATAACCCGGCCGCTGAACAAGCGCTCAGCATGGCTGCGCGCTGGATCGGAACCATCGCACCCCGTGGCGTGTTGAACTATGCTGAGGAAGAGGCCCGCGGCGTCTTTCAGAGTGGCAAAGCATTATTTATGCGTAATTGGCCCTATGCATGGGCACTTGCTCAGCAAGCTGACAGCCCCATTCGGGACCGTATCGGTGTTGCCTTGCTGCCGCAGTCGGCAAACGGTCGGCACGCTGCCGCCCTTGGAGGCTGGCAATTGGGCATTAGCCGATACTCAACGCATCCGGCGCTTGCCGCCGATCTCGTGATGTACCTTAGCAGTGCCGCGATTCAAAAAGAAAGAGCGATAAAGGGTAGTTTTAATCCAACGCGGCCTCAGCTTTACCAGGACGAAGATATCCTGAGCAACAACCGATTCATGGCAGAGCTCGGCTTGGTCTTTGCAGAAGCGGTCTCACGCCCGGCAGCCCAAACCGGCCTGAAATACCCCCAAGTCAGTCAAGCGTTCTGGGATACCACCCATGCTGTACTCTCTGGTAAGACTGATGCCCCAAGCGCCTTGAAGAAGCTTGATGCCAAGCTCAAGCAAATCAAACGTCGGTCCTGGTAGCGGGGTATACGATCAAAAGGCCGCAGACAAATGGAATGGGCTCGCGGCCAAACGGCAAGACTTTGACCTTGAGCCCGTATGTAGTTTTGCTACACTAAGTTGAGCTGTACGGGCCCACTCAGGCGGCCAAGATCTTAAGAACTAGGAGACAACTTCATGCAATCCCGTTCGTCCGGGCGTCGCCCGAGCACTCGCGTTTCAGCTTTCCACTTAACGCCACTTGCAGCGGCATGTCTTGGTCTCGTCCTGAGCTCACAGCTCCAGGCCCAACAAGCCTCAAATGCGAGCGTGACCGTCACTGGCATTCGCGGTGCGCTTGAGAGCGCCGTGAATATAAAGCGTGAGTCCGACAATATTGTCGAAGTGATCAGTGCCGAGGATTTGGGTAAGCTCCCAGACACGAGCGTTGCCGAGGGCTTATCGCGGCTTCCAGGGATCACATCACAACGTACAGGTGGACGCGCCCAACAGATTTCGATCCGAGGCCTTGGCCCCGATTTCGCAACCGCACTGCTCAACGGCCGCGAGCAGGTCACCACGGGTGACAGCCGTGGCGTTGAGTTTGACCAGTACCCCTCCGAGCTATTGCATCGCGTCGTCGTGTACAAAACCCCCGATGGTGGCCTGCTTGGTCAAGGCTTATCAGGTACGGTCGATTTACAAACCGTTCGCCCCCTGGAGGCAAACCGCGGATTCGCTGCTGGGTATCGCAAAGCATTTCTGGGCCAAAACACAGGCAATCCCGGTCATGGCGATCGCATGAGTGTTAGTTATGTCGACTCATTTGCCGATCGAAAAATCGGTATTGCACTTGGCTTTGCCCGTCTCGATGAAACAGGTCCAAAAACTGAGCGTTTCGATAGTTGGGGCGGTGGCAGCGCCAAACTTAATGGCGCAGGATCAGACCTGCAAGTGCCATACAACGGTTTTGGATACTTCCAAGATCAGACAACCCAGCGCCGCGAAGGGGCGATGGCAGTCTTGCAACTGAGGCCCTCAGACCGTTATGAAACAACAATCGACTATTTCAAGTCATCCTTCGACAAAATTAGCGCCACGAAAGGATTTCAAGCGCCCTTGAATGACTCGTGGAATCCGGCTGCCGGCAACTATGACAGCGCAGGCGTGCTAACCGCTGCAACGCTCAGTGGCTCGAAAGTGACTGCAGGTACATTCAATAATGTTCGAGCTGTTATTCGCAATGATGCGACCTCTACCTTTGACGATGTCAAATCTCTAGGCTGGAATAATCGCTTTAAGCTCGACAAAGATTTGAGCCTGGTTGCCGACTTCAACAAGTCGTCGGCCGAGCGAACCGGTGGGATTATTGAAACCACCGCAGGCACAGTTCAAAGTCAGCTTGGAAAGGCGCAGCTTGACAGCATCAAATTTACCGATGCAAGACAGTTCACACCTGGACTTGATTACACCAACCGCTCGATTGTCCGATTGACCGATGTGCAAGGTTGGGGAGGTGGCGTGGGCTCACCCCAAGCCGGCTACTCCAAATTACCGAGCGTCAGTGATGAGCTTAGCGCTGGGCGTTTAAGCCTTAAAAAGGAGTTGAGCGGCGGCATGTTCTCCGCGATCGAAGGTGGCTATAACAGCACCGACCGCGAGAAAGTTCGCGCCTTTAAGGAAGGCCGTCTTGTGATTCTTGGCGATACAACAGGACTTGGTTCTGCAGCGATGCCTGGCAGCGGGACCACAACGATTGCCGGCATACCGATCGCGACTTTCGATCCAAGTTCATCGGTGGGTTCGATTTATCAGGTCGCCACGAAGGTGCATCCCGATATTTATAACAAAGACTGGACCGTCAAGGAAAAAGTCAACACCGCCTACATCAAAGGCGATATCGACGGGAAACTGATGTCACGCAATGTGCGGGGTAATGTCGGTTTGCAATTCGTGAAGACTGAGCAGTCCTCAGCAGCGTTTAATGTCGACCGAGGCAACTGTACGGGCGATACGCCGGCGACCTGCCCGGGCAGCAGTGTGGCACAGGGCGCAAGTTATAACGACGTACTTCCGAGTGTGAACCTTGCCTTTGACCTCGGACAAAGCCAGCTATTACGAGTCGGCGCTGCGAAGGTCATGGCCAGACCAACGATGAACGATATGCGGGCAAGTAAGAGCGTTTCTTATGACGCAGCGAAAAACGTCTTAACGGGCGACGGCGGCAATCCGCAGCTTGAACCCTTCCGGGCAAACGCATTAGACGTGTCCTATGAGCGCTACTTTGGCCGCGGCGCCATCGTGAGTTTGGCTGGTTTTTACAAAGACCTCGATACTTACGTGCTTCGCCAAAATGTCAGCTACGACTTCAGGTCCTTGCTAAGCCCATCGATGAAGCTGCCTGCAGGCGGATCAACGATTGGACTTATGAATATGCCGGTCAATGGATCGGGCGGCTCTATCAAAGGACTCGAGCTTGCGGCGGTGTTTCCGTTTGAGATGATTGCCAAACCATTGAGTGGTTTCGGTATGCAGGCAAGTTATAGCAATACATCAAGTGCCATTGACCTTTCGACCGCAGGCTTTAATCTGGATGGCGTTGACGCCGCCAAGAAAAGCACGATCGAATTGCCCGGTCTGTCCAAGCGGGTCAGCAACCTCGTGGTGTACTACGAAAAAGATGGTTTCGGCGCTCGGGTGGCGCAACGATCACGTTCTGATTTTGTGGGTGAAGTCACCAATTTCGCCGGTGATCGTCAACTCACCTACATCAAAGGTGAATCGATCGTTGATTTGCAACTTAGCTATAACTTAAAGCTTGCAGGCAAACAAAATCTCTCGATACTGTTCCAAGGCATCAACATGACCAATGCGAAGTTTGAGCGTTATCGTGAGGAGCCGAGCAACGTAATCGAATCGGTAAAATACGGAAAGACCTTCTTGATTGGACTGTCTTATAAGATGTAATGTTCGCGGAAGTATGTCGTTAAAGAGCCTCTGCGGCCGTAAGGTCTCAGAGGCTTTTGTTTGGAGTTGCCATGAATCAAAGCAGGCCTGATGGATGTATCAGCGAGTTGGTCATCGTCGGCGGTGGGACAGCCGGGTGGATGACCGCCGCTGCCTTATCCAAAATTCTTAACCAGTCGATCGCTATCACACTGGTTGAATCTGATGAGATAGGAACCGTCGGGGTTGGCGAGGCAACGATTCCGATGATTCAGCTATTTAACCAAGTCGTCGGCATCGATGAAAATGAGTTTATGCGCGAAACCCAGGCAAGCTTCAAACTTGGGATTGAGTTTGTTAATTGGGGTCGGCTCGGTGACCGATACATTCATGCCTTTGGTAACTTTGGTCAAGAAGCATGGACCGTCGATTTTTATCAGTACTGGTTGAGGCTTTGGCTGGAGCAAAAGGCATTCGACCTTGAGGCTTACTCCATCAATCGAATGGCTTGCAAAGCCGGACGATGTATGCGTGCTGATCCCCAGCGACCCAACTCGCCGCTAGGACAAATTGTCCATGCATTTCACTTCGATGCCGGTCTGTATGCAAAGTATTTGCGCAAACTTGCTGAATCAAGAGGCGTGAAGCGCATCGAGGGTATGATCGACGCGGTCGAGCAAGAACCCCATCAAGGCCACATTAAGTCCGTAAAGCTCGGTTCAGGTCAGGTGATTGCAGGTGACTTTTTCATTGATTGCACAGGATTTCGCGGACTGCTCATCGAACAAAGCCTAAAGACAGGTTACGAGGATTGGTCGGAATGGCTTCCCGCGAATCGAGCCATTGCAGTTCCATGTGAACGCTCTTCTGACTTTACGCCTTACACGCGGGCAACAGCGCAGCGAGTGGGTTGGCAGTGGCGTATTCCACTGCAGCACCGTACCGGTAACGGCATTGTTTATAGCAGCAACTTCCTAAGCGACGATGAAGCAAGGTCCCTACTGCTTTCAAATCTTGATGGTCGACCAACGGCCGAGCCACGTCCGCTGCGCTTTGTTACAGGAAAAAGGAAAAAGCTCTGGCATCGCAATGTGCTTGCGATAGGACTTTCAAGCGGCTTTCTCGAACCGCTTGAGTCAACCAGCATTCACTTAATTCAGAGCACGATTGCAAAATTTATTAGCTTTTTCCCTGACCGCCATCTTGATCCTGCAGACATCGAGGCCTTTAACCGGCAAATGGACTTCGAGTTTTCTACCATTCGGGACTTCATCATTCTGCACTACAAACTCAATCAACGCGAAGACTCAGCCTTCTGGAAGCATTGTGCAACGATGCCGATTCCGGAGCGTCTGCAAGAAAAGATTAATCTTTACCAAAGCCACGGCAGGATTATCCGAGAGTCGAATGAACTGTTTTCAGAGCTAGCCTGGTTACAGGTCATGCATGGCCAGGGCCTTAAGGCGCGACGAGCACACCCACTCGCATCGATTTATAGCGAAAAAGAGGTAAGCGAGTTTCTAGAACATATCAGACAAACAATTGCCAACTGTGTCGATCTGATGCCCACGCACGCAGATTATATTAATCAGCACTGCAAAAGTAAGATCCAAGTTACGGCCTAGGGGACAAGGGATTCACCCGGCTGATGATGACTGCCAAACTCCGCTCGGTCGCTTTACTGCTTGGCCCAGCACTATTACTTATGTTGATGGTTGCGATATGGCCGCTAGCCAGATCCTTATGGTTTGGCTTTACCGAAACCAATATCAATGACTTGTCGGTGAGCCGTTGGGTTGGCTTAGAAAACTATATCGGTGAATACGGTCTATTTTTTAATCCGAATGATGTGGATGGATTTTGGCTAGGTGATTGGGGGATTTCGATCCGAAACACCTTTGCCTTCGCATTGATATCGGTTAGTTTGGAAACGATATTCGGTCTTTTTGTTGCGCTATTGCTCCACCGTGAGTTTCCGGGCCGTGCACTGGTTCGTACGGCCGTGCTCGTGCCCTGGGCACTACCAACCGTGGTGTCCGCCAAAATGTGGCATTGGATGCTGCACGATCAGTTCGGTGTCATCAACGCCTGGCTTTTGGACTTAGGAATTGTCGATGAAAAGATTGCCTTCACCGCAGATCCGACCTATGCCTTTTGGACCGTCGTGGCGGTTGATGTTTGGAAGACAACGCCGTTTATGGCGCTGCTAATTCTCGCAGCACTTCAGTCGCTTCCGAAAGACTGCTACGAAGCAGCCAAGATTGACGGCGTTCATCCGCTGCGACTTTTCTTAAGAGTAACCCTACCGCTGATCCGCCCTGCCCTGATGGTGGCGATCATGTTTCGACTACTCGATGCCTTGAGGATTTTTGATCTTGTTTTTATACTAACAGCGAACAGCACTGACACCCTGACTATGTCAGGGTTTGTTCGACGCGAGATGATTGACCATGGCCATATTGGTTTCGGTTCCGCGGCTTCGAGCTCTTTGTTTCTGATTATCCTTCTAACTGCTATTGTTTTTGTACGAGCAAGTCGGTTGCGCCTTGCTGAGCGCGTTTGATGGGATCACAAAGCAGCAAACTAGCAAGCCTAATGTCGATCGGCTTAGCCGCGCTCGCGGTTTGCATTTGTCTTTTTCCATTGCTTTATGCCTTGCTCACGTCGCTTAAGACAGGAAGCGAGTTGTTTTCAAGCGCACTCTTGCCAAGTCAAGCGAGTCTGGAGAACTACCGAGCACTATTTTCTAGCGGACAAAGTTTTGGTCGGCATTTGATTAACTCGATCATGGTCGCAAGCCTCACGGTGACTGCTTGCCTGCTTCTAAGTCTTGGAGCCGCCTTTGCGCTCGGACGCGTTCATTTTGCCGGCAAGTCATTACTACTGATGACGATTCTTGCGGTTTCGATGTTTCCACAAGTTGCCGTGCTATCGGGTATGTTTGAACTGATGCAAATGCTCGGACTTTATAACCGTGCCGTAGGCCTCGTAGTCCCCTATGCTGTATTCACACTTCCTTTCACAGTCTGGATTCTCACGACCTTCATGCGTGAGCTTCCGCTTGAGCTCGAGGAGGCTGCGATCATGGATGGTTGCGGGCCCTTCCGAATCATAATGAAGGTATTCATGCCCCTGCTTTGGCCGGCTATGGCATCGACAGGCTTACTCGCATTTATCGGTGCCTGGAACGAATTTTTATTTGCCTTAAGCTTCATGATTGGGGATGACCAACGCACGGTACCGGTTGGTATTTCGATGATCACAGGCAATTCATCGTTTGAGATCCCTTGGGGCACGATCATGGCCGCATCAATTATTGTAACCTTACCCTTGCTCGCCTTGGTCCTTGTTTTTCAGCAACGTATTGTCTCTGGGCTCACGGCTGGCGCCATTAAGGGCTAATTAATCGCGGTCGAATCAATCAAAACCTTGTCTTTCAATCCATGTAAGCCGATTCATCCATACCTGCGCTATGACAACACCGAAAAAGAAAACTGCCATAAAAACCCAAGCCAAAGCCCCTAATAATCAATGGTGGCGAGGTGGGGTTATCTATCAGATCTACCCGCGTTCTTTTGTCGATAGCAATGGCGACGGCGTCGGTGATCTAAAAGGCATTACGGAAAAGCTCGATTACGTCTCTGAATTAGGTGTTGACGCTATTTGGCTCTCGCCGTTTTTCAAGAGTCCGATGAAAGATTTCGGCTACGACGTGAGCGACTATTGCGACGTCGACCCTTTGTTCGGAAACCTGCAAGACTTCAAAGAACTGGTCGAGCGCGCTCATCAACTAGGTCTTAAGGTCATGATCGATCAGGTCCTTTCGCATACCTCCGATCAGCACCCCTGGTTTATCGAGAGTAGGCGCAATCGTTCAAACCCCAAAGCGGACTGGTATGTTTGGGCAGATGCTCAAGCCGATGGAACGCCGCCCAATAACTGGCTCTCGATTTTTGGCGGCAGCGCTTGGCAATGGGATACACGGCGCGGCCAATATTATTTACATAATTTTCTTGGCTCACAACCCGACTTAAATTTTCACCATGAGCCGGTACGCAAGGCTATTTTGCAGAGCGTTCGCTTTTGGCTCGACTTAGGGGTGGATGGCTATCGCCTTGATACCGCAAATTTTTATTATCACGATCAGCAGCTTCGCAATAACCCGCCTCGGGACCGCCTGCGTACAGCGGCCGACATGAGCGTAGGCGATTTCAACCCCTACATGTACCAAATGCATTTGTTTGACAAAAGCAGACCTGAAAACCTTCAATTTCTTCGCGAACTGAGGTGCTTACTCGACACTTATCCTCACACGACGATGGTGGGTGAAATCGGTGATGATGACGGACTGGCTCGGATGGCCCAGTACACCGAAGGCAACGACAAGCTTCACATGGCCTATAGCTTCGACTTGCTCGGCCCGAGCCACGACGCCCCATTTTTGCATCGGACGCTGTCTCGTTTTGAGTCGATCGTGGGTGACGGCTGGCCAAGTTGGGCCATAAGTAATCACGATGTGGTGAGGCTCGCCAGCCGCTGGCATTGTCAGCAACTCCCCAAGCGTGAGCGCCAGGCGAAATTGCGACTTATCGCTGCACTGCAAATGTGCTTGCGCGGCAGTCCTTGCATTTATCAGGGTGATGAGCTCGGACTGCCTGAGGCAGAAGTCAACTTTGAGGATTTACAAGATCCTTATGGCATGACCATGTGGCCCGAATTTAAAGGGCGCGATGGCTGCCGCACCCCGATGCCGTGGCATAGTGAGGCGCGCCATCTTGGCTTTGGCACAAGCAATAAAAAGCCATGGCTGCCGATGAGTCCAAGCCACCAAAACCTTGCCGTTAATCGACAGGTCGCCGACGCCAAGTCCTTGCTGAATTTTTACCGATTGCTTTTGACCTGGCGTAAGCAATGGCGCGCCTTGGTGTCGGGCAGCATGAGATTGTGTCAAGAACATCCACACTGCCTTGCCTTTATTCGTCAGTCTGAGTCGCAAGCATTGCTTTGCGTTTTTAATCTCTCAGGCTTTAGCCAACAACTTGATGACAAGCAGCTTGACTTTTCCGAATCAAAACTCAAGCATGCGAAGCTCTTGCCTTCACCCCTCAGTGGTTTAACGATGTCAGATCAAGGCCTGAGCCTAAGCGCCTGGGGCTGCGGTGTTCTTGACATCAGCGCTCATCCGGCATGCCGATGATGACCCGACTTCGCCTGCATCAACTCACAAAGCGCTACCCGAAGGCTTCGCATGCAAGCGTGAAAGGCGTCAATCTAAGCGTTGCACCGGGTGAGTTTTGCGTTTTCGTCGGACCCTCTGGATGCGGCAAGTCGAGCCTTCTTCGCATGATCGCAGGACTTGAGGTCATCAGCGAAGGGGACCTATACATCGATGAGGTTCGAATCAACGATGTGCCGCCGGCAAAGCGGGGCGTTGCGATGGTGTTTCAAAGTTATGCTTTGTATCCACATATGACGGTTTCAGAGAATATGTCGTTTGGCCTTCAAGTATTTGGCGCTGACCGTAAGGCTATCAAGGCCAAAGTTGAGCAGGCCGCCAAAAGACTGCAGCTTGAACCTTATCTTCATCGGCTACCAAGGGAGCTTTCAGGCGGGCAACGCCAACGAGTGGCGATTGGCCGAGCGATCGTCAAGGAACCAAAACTATTCTTATTTGATGAGCCGCTATCAAATCTTGATGCTGCATTGCGGGTACAAACCCGGCTTGAGATTGCCCAATTGCACCGGTCAATTGGCAGCTCAAGTATGATTTATGTAACACATGACCAGGTTGAGGCGATGACCCTGGCAGATCGCATTGTGCTCTTACATACCGGCGATGCAATCGAACGCGAGGGAAGTGTTGCCCAGCATGCCAGCCCTATGACGCTTTATCATCATCCTGCAAGTCGCTTTGTGGCTGAGTTCATTGGCTCTCCTCGCATGAATATGTTGCCCGCTCGCATGATTGAGGCACGGGATCAGGCCTGCACGGTAGCGATCGACCTCGGCAACGAAAGTCTTCAGCTCAAGGCCCATGTCAAAGCCGAAGGCCTTTCACGCGGTAGCAAGCTCACGCTCGGGATACGCCCGGAGCATTGCCGGCTGGGCTCAAGCGGCGACAACCCAGACTTAGCAGTGACGCTCGAGCATGTTGAGCGTCTCGGTGATTCAACCCTCGCCTATCTGCGCCATGCGCATCTTTCGTCCTTGCTCACGGCTCGCCTAGAAGGCGATTGCGTGCTCGAGCCGGGTACACGTTGGAACTTGCAGTGCCCACCCGAACACTTGCACTTGTTTACCGAATCGGGCAAGGCTTTAAGGCGAACCGCGGAGCTCTCCTCACGCGATTAGTGCCACAATGCGGCCTCCTTGGCTCATTGTTAGGTGTTCCATGCGCGTTTCCCGCATCAAGGCATCGTTGGTATTGATTGCCACGCTTCTGCCGCTTCACGGCCTGGCACAAAGTGGTGATGCGCCGAACCAGCCGACGGCAGCTTCTCCGAACAACGAGCAAAAGTCGCCATCAGCAGCGCCACAGCAAGCTAATCGGGTTGAGGTGCGCGGTCAGGGGCTTAGCGACGACGACCAACGGCGGTTTTCAACAGCGGCCAAAATCGTTATCGGTCGAGAACAAATCGAGCAGTTTGGTGATTCGAGCGTTTCAGAGGTCTTGCGCCGGCTCCCAGGCATCACACTCGGTGGTGCTCCGGGTCGCGGTGGACCTCCGCGCATGCGAGGCTTAGGTGCAGGCTACACCCAAATATTGATCGATGGGCAGCGCACGCCGCCAGGCTTTTCCATTGACTCATTAACGCCCGAACAGGTTGAAAGAATCGAGATCTTGCGCGCACCCACCGCTGAGACGGGAGCACGCGCGATCGGCGGAACTATCAACATCATCACTCGCGAAGGCTTTGTGCGACGCCTCAATGACTTAAGACTTGGCATGGGATTGGAAAATGGCCGGGCATCGCCAGGCTTTTCTTGGACATACAATAACAGTAACGATCGTTGGATTTATAACCTTTCACTGAGTAGCTTTTTTGCAAACAGAGAAGAACGCGACGCTGCTGAGCTTCGCGATGTGCGCCTCGATGACGAGCAGGTGATTCGAGCACAGCGATCAGAAACCTATAGCGTCAATCAGCGCTATGGCCTGAATCTGACAGCCCGTCTTCAGCAGCGTGGCGGCATGGGCGAGACCTTTTTACTCGTACCCTCGATCTTTCACGCACAAGGCGATAGCAAGCGCGCGTTTAGCCTGAGCCAGCTCAGTGGCACGCCCGATCCAGCCGCCTCACCTTTTTACGATCTTGGTCAAAGTGCTGGAAGTAGCGACTTTACCGTGGGCAGGCTCAATGCAACACTTCGACGAAGTCTCGGGCAAGGGACAAGGCTTGAACTGACCGGAGCGAGTTCAGCATGGGTCAACCGGAGCGAGAACTCAAGGCAGGAGTTCAACCGTGCTGGGATGCTATTGCGCAGCGCCCAAGATGACAGCCGGATCGAAGAGCAAAGCTTTACCCTGAGTGGCAAGCTCTCCAAGGTCTTCGATAATGACCATAGCCTGGTTGCAGGCCTTGAATGGGCTCCCTCCTGGCGAGAGGAGTCCAAACGCCAAAGCCAAGACGGTGCGCTCATTCTTACCGAGTTCGGCGAGAATCTGAAAGCGAGCAGCCAGCGCGTGGCTGCGTATGCACAAGACGAATGGGCAATCTCGCCGCGTTGGGCGGCGCATGCCGGGATGCGCTGGGAAGGCATCCGAACCAGGGGCGAAGCCGCATCGGGCTATGCTCCTGAGAATCAGTCTTCGGTTTGGACACCTCTTTTTCACACGGTCTGGAAGCCAAACGAAAAGGCAAGGGATCAGATCCGGCTAAGCCTCACGCGAAGTTATAAATCACCAACGCTCTCGTCGCTCATTGCGCGTCCCAGCGTCGATTCACGCTACCCGGTAAGCGGCGCAAACACGGTGGTCAATCCAGACCGTGCGGGCAACCCTGAGCTGCGCCCTGAACTTGCTAAAGGCATCGATCTAGCCTTTGAGAGCTACCTGCGCGACGGGGGTAGTGTGAGTGTCAACCTTTTTCATCGCGAAATTCAAGACTACATGCGAAACGTAACAAGGCTTGAAACCGTTAGTTGGTCAGCATTTCCGCGATGGGTGAGTCGCACCCAAAATGTCGGCGATGCTTTCACGCAAGGCATCGAATTCGAAGCTAAATTCCGTCTCGATCAAGTGTGGCCAGGCGCACCCCGCACGGAGATCCGCAGCAATCTGAGCCGCTTCAACTCCGAAGTGAAATCGGTACCAGGACCTGATAATCGACTAGACCAGCAACCTCGTTTTACCGGAAATTTTGGCCTTGACCATCGATTTCGCCAAGCCCCACTGCGCTTAGGAGGTAATCTGAATTACACACCGCAATTTGTAACACGCACAGACGACGACGCGGTGCTTCGCTCTGGTTTGAAACGGGTTTGGGATGCTTATGCTTTATGGATATTTTCGCCTAACGCCCAGTTACGCCTAAGTGGTAGCAATTTGCATCCCATCGACTTCATCTCGATGCGATCGCAGATTGTTGGCCCCTTAAGGCAGGAGATCAGCAGCTTTAATCAATCCTATATCAATTGGCGAATTCAATGGGAGTTAAAATTATGACGCATGCATGCAATCAGGGCAAAGCTTCAAGCGGCCGCCCCCAGGCTTCGGCAAGTGTCCAAGTCGACGAACAACAGTTACGATCGACGCTTTGGTCCTTCGAAGTCGGTGCTGAAACAGGCTGGCATGTCCATCAACATGACTACCTCGTGGTGCCAGCCGCGGACGGTGAATTAATTATCGAAACCGAAACAGAACAGTTTCGCTACCCGCTCAAGCTCGGCCAGTCTTATTTCCGCAAAGCCGGGGTTGCACATAATGTGATCAACGGCAGCGATCAGCCGATCGCCTTCGTCGAAGTCGAGCTCACACAAACGCACATCGTCCCAACATGAACCTCTCAGCCCAAACTTTTTGGATTGCTATCGGCTTTGCGGGCCAAGCGCTTTTCTCTGCTCGCTTTCTCATTCAATGGATTGCCAGTGAACGAGCGCGAAAAAGCGTGGTACCGAAATTATTTTGGTATTTCAGTATCGCAGGGGGTGCTACTCTGTTTGCTTACGCGGTTTGGCGCCAAGATCCGGTGTTTATGGTCGGACAAGGCTTTGGTTTGATTGTCTATATAAGAAATTTGCTCTTGATAAGGCGTGAGCGCGACAGCCAAAGCCAAGACGAAAAAGCACGTGATCTCGGCCCACCCGACCCCCCAACACAACATTAAGCTTTATCTGTAAACCGTCTTATGGGAAAGCCACTAGCCTTATCAGTTCTAGATCAGAGTATTGCGATTGCCGAAGCACCACCCTCGCAAGCGATTGTCAACAGCCTCGATCTCGCACAACATTGTGAAACCCTTGGCTACAAACGATACTGGGTCTCAGAGCATCACAACAGCGATAGCATTGTTGGCAGCGCACCCGAAGTCTTGATGGCGGCCATCGCTGCAAGGACATCCCATATTCGCATTGGTAGTGCAGGCGTCATGCTGCCGCACTATTCATCGCTCAAGGTTGCAGAACAGTTCCGTGTGCTTGAGGCGCTGGCACCGGGACGAATCGACCTAGGCTTAGGGCGTGCTCCAGGATCTGATCAACTCACTGCCATGGCACTTAATCCCTACGGCTTAAGCGCAGATCAATTTCCCAACCAGGTTCTCGATTTACAGGCCTGGGTCAGCGGCAAGCCACTATTGCCCGATCATCCCTTTGGCAGTGTCAAGGCCCACCCACAAGGTCCAAGCTGGCCAGAGATGTGGATTCTTGGAAGTTCTGATTATGGCGCTCAGCTTGCTGCCTACCTGGGGCTTCCCTATGCCTTTGCCTACTTCTTTTCCGAAGGGCGTGGTGTGGAACTTGCCTTGGATTTATACCGACGCAATTATCGACCCAGCGAGCGATTTCCCGAGCCCTGCCCAACGATTTGTGTGTGGGCACTTGCAGCCAATACCGAGGCTGAAGCCAGGCATTTGCTAAAGACAAGAGAACTATGGCGTGTCGGTTTTGAGCAAGGTAAACGAAACCCCCTCGTCTCGCCTGAGGAAGCCGAACGCTACCCGTACAACATGGCTGAGCAGGCTACTGTTGACGCGTTAAGGCGAAAGGCAATGGTCGGAGACGCGAGCCAGGTTGCCGACAAGATAAGTAGGCTTGCTGGAGAACTCGGTCTTCAGGAGATCGTGATCAACACCTGGACTCACGATCACCAGGCACGCAAACACTCATACGCACTCATCGCCCAAGCCTTCGGTTTAAACACAAAGCCAGCGCTGCGAGCCATTGCCTGATTCACTGATCGTAACCAGGATTCAACCGATTTAAACGACGTAACAGTGCAGGCCAGACCAAGACACTCGCATCCATACCTCCGGTCGCTTTGGTCACTGCCACCTCGGTTCCTTCGAGAATGTGGCGTCTAATGGTTTCCAAGGAGCTTCCACCCGCCTGAGCAGCAATCTGAATTTGACAAGCACGCTCTAGGGTAAACATCAGCAAAAAGGCTGCGGCCATGCTGCTACCAACCGTTAATAAACCGTGATTTCTCAGAATCATCGCTTGCTTTGAGCCCAAATTGGTCTGCAATCGCCTTTTCTCATCGTCTCGAACGGCGAGCCCTTCATAGTCATGGTAAGCGAGCATCGGCAAAATGACCGAGGCCTGCTGAGAAATCGCCAACAGCCCTTGGGTTTGCGCGGCAACCGCAACGCCAGCCGTCGTATGGGTATGCAAAACGCAGATCACATCGTCGCGTGCGGCATGAATCGCTGAGTGGATGACAAAACCTGCTGGATTCACTGGATAAGCACTCGGCCCGATGGGCTGGCCCGTCATATCAACCTTGACAAGACTCGAGGCTGTGATTTCTTCAAACATCATGCCGTAGGGATTGATCAAAAAATGATGATCAGTTTCTGGGATACGAGCGGAAATGTGGGTGAACACTAAATCATCCCAACCATGTAAAGCGATTAAGCGATAACAAGCCGCCAGATCACAACGCAATGTCCATTCCAAGTCAGAGCACTCGGTCTTCATACCCTATCCTTTAACAAGTTTAAACAAGCTATCTCAATGGCCTTGGCACTCAAGCCATAGTGTTCGCGGAGCGGCTCGGTTGGACCGACCATGGCATATTGATCAGGCATCCCGATCATGCGCATCCTTGTCGGCAGATGGCAAGCGAGCCACTGAGCCACCGCGCTTCCGAGGCCGCCACTTAAACGGTGCTCCTCCGCGGTCACAATGCCACCTGTTTCAGTGGCCGCACGCTCGATCGCTTGCAAGTCAAGTGGCTTAATCGTATGCATATTGATAACACGCAGGCTCAGGCCTTGAAGCTCAAGCTGCCTTGCTGCGTCAAGCGCTTTTTGCACCATGACGCCACAGGCAATCACGCTTAGGTCACTGCCCTCACGCAGGGTTTGCGCCTTGCCGAGCTGCCATGGCATGCCCTGGTTAGCAGGAAGTTCCATTTCCTGTACCCGTCCGCCCAAACGGATATACATGGGGCCATCGACTTCGTTGGAGGCCATCACGGCCCAGTAGGCCTGCAAAGGATCCGCGGGCACAACGGCTGTCATATGAGGCAGGCATTGCATGATGGCAAGATCTTCGAGCGCATGATGGGTGCCACCCGCAACACCGAGACTTATGCCACTTGCAGCCCCACCAATCACAACGCGTTGTTGAGCGTACGACACATCGTTTCGAAGCTGCTCCATCGATCGTGCCGTAATAAAAGGTGCATAGCCTCCAAGAAAGGGCCTCAAGCCGGTGCTCGCAAGACCACTGGCAATACCCATGGCGTTTTGCTCGGCAATACCGCATTCGATAACTCGCTCGGGTAATGATTGTTGTAGCAGTCTAAACCCCATAAGATCAAGCGTGTCGGCCGATATGGCGTAGACCGCCCCATCGGCTAACGCCAAATCGTGAACTGCAGCGCCAAAAGCGAGGCGGCTTTGGCCTACAAAGCGCTCAGGTCGAGGACCTTTGGCCGCTGTTGGCGCCGATTCAGCTTGGACCAAGTCAGGACCCATAGGGTTATGCGCTGACATGGCTTCGCTCCAATTCATTGATTGCTTGCTGGTAAATAGCTTCAGTGACGTTATTGCTATGCCATTCGTAGCGATGTTCAGCGAAGCTCAAACCCTTTCCTTTCACGGTGTCGGCGATAAGCACGCAGGGTTTATCGCCCCCCCAGGGGAATGCGTCAAGTGCATCGACAATCGCTCCCATGTCATGACCGTCAATGCGTTTGACCGCCCATCCGAATGAGGACCACTTTGCATCGAGCGGTTCGAGTTGCATCATCGTGGCTACATCGCCACTTTGTTGGACCTTGTTGAAGTCGACAATCGCAAGCAATTGATTGAGCTTGAAATGTGCCGCACTCATCGCTGCCTCCCAGTTTGAGCCCTCTTGAAGTTCACCGTCACCGAGCATCACCACCGTACGAAATGCCCTTGCCTGTCGCGCTGCACCAAGTGCCATGCCCACGCCAATCGAGAGTCCGTGCCCTAAGCCGCCGGTACTCATTTCCATACCTGGCACCTTGATATCAGGATGCATACCAAGCGGTGAAGCCATGCCGTAGAAACGATCCAAGTCTTCAAGCGGGAAAAAGCCAGCAAGCGCAAGCACGGCCGACAGCGCTGCGTTGCCATGCCCTTTTGACAGCACAAATCGATCACGATCGGTCCAATCGGGTTGGCTTGGGTCAATCCTTAGCCAATCGAAGTAAAGCGCGGCTAATAGATCGGCGGCTGACATGGCACCGCCCACATGGCCAGATCCAGCTGCCCTTAAGGCGCGCATCGAGGCACAGCGTATGTCGCGTGCATGCGAGCACAATTGCTCAAGCTTCCTTTCTGCCCTCAAGTCCATGGGTGTGATCTCCGTAGCAACGATCATCGCGCAAAGCGTTAGCATGCGCACTTGTTTGCATCATCAAGGAAATCCACGTGGCACGTATAACGCTTTTTGCTTTTGACACCCCAAACGCTCGCAAGATTTCGGTCGCGCTCGAGGAAATGGAACTCGACTACCGGGTCGAGGTGGTTAACATCACCAAGGACGAGCAGTTCAAACCCAGCTTTTTGGCGATTAGCCCCAACAATAAAATCCCTGCCATAACCGATCTTGACGGTCCTGCCGGCGAGCCGATCCATGTGTTCGAGTCGGGAGCCATACTTCTTTATCTCGCCGAGAAGACCAAGCGATTTTTGCCGCATGACCCGAGGCAGCGCATCCAGGCCTACGAATGGCTCATGTTCCAAATGGGCGGCTTTGGCCCGATGCCTGGGCAGGTACACCATTTTCTCGGACTCGAAAAGATCGAAGACCAACGCTACGGTTTGCAACGCTTCAGTCGTGAAACTCGCAGACTTTATGGCGTCATGGATCGCCGTCTGGCTGAAGTCCCCTACTTTGCCCAAGAACTCTCGGTTGCGGACTTCGCGATTCTAGGCTGGGTTTGGCGCCATCCACGTCATCAGGTTGATTTGGCAGAATTCCCCAAGGTTCAGGCTTGGTACCAGCGCATGATGGATCGACCTGCGGTTCAACGAGGCTTCGCCGTCCCTTTGAAGTAAACGGTTATTTTACATTTGCTTAACTTTGGTTACACTTGACTCGCAGTCTTTAACCAACGCCCTTGGCGTCGGTCGTCCGGCGTCTGCATGAGACGCGAGCATGCTGTTGCGCCGAGGCTGTATCGCGGGAAAAGCGATCATTCGGGGGCCTGGACTTCAGGCCCCCTTTTTTCAGAGCGGATGCGTTGAAGACTGTGTCGTGCCGCGGATAACCATTGCAGTTTTAGCCACCGTCGCCAGACCAACAAGCCACGCGCCCACTCATCGGCTGCGTATGCAAGCCAAATCCCGCTAAGCCCCCAGCCCCAGTGCACCCCGAAAAGCCAGCTTCCGCCTGCAAGCAAGACGAGCACGGAAGGCAGCCCCGAATACAGCGGATAGCGAACATCTCCTACCGCACGTAAGGATCCGATGAGTACGAGGTTAAAGCTGCGCCCCGTTTCAAGAATTACCGAAATCCATAATAATCGGATAGCTTCACCATGAATGGTCTGGTCGTCAGTCAATAGCGGAACAAGCCATGGACCTGCGAGCGCTACAACGACTGAAACGGCGCCCGATATCGCCAAACTCATCCATGTGACCCGCTTGACAAGCCCATGCGCCTCACGAAGATTGCCCTCGCCCAGCAAGCGGCCAACCAAGATCTCTGCCGCCAGGCCCATGGAGAAACCAGCTAACAAAATCACGGTATTAAATTGAAGAACATAAGCCTGGGTTGCAAGTGCTGTTGTGCCCAGTTGCGACGCCGCCGCAACCGATGCCATGAACCCCAAGCGCCAAACAGCATTCTCGGCCGCACCCGGTAGTCCAATCCGCAAAATTGCCTGAAACGAGGCTTGATCCAGCGTCGGCTGGGTTATCCAAATCGTCTTAATGCCAAGGTAGCGATCCCAACATCGGGTGAGCAATACAAGGCTTAAGATTCTTGAGACTAGCGATGCCATCGCAAAACCGCTCAGACCAAAGCTCCCCGACATAAGCAGCCACGCCAGGCCCCAATGGCATAAGTGCATCAACATCATGACGCGTAAGCTTTGGGCCGCGAACAGATGCGCGCGCATGACCGAGGCCATAGCAACAACCAAGGCGTCCAAGAGCACACAAGGGGCGAGCCAAAGCATGAGCGGCTTAGCCTGCAACCGGACCTCTTCGGGTACTTCAAAGTGCAAGAGCAAGCGGTCTGACCCAAACCACAGCACAGCAGCAGCAATTAAGCCCATGACAAAACTTGCCAGCAAGGCTGTTCTCGCAGCAGTTTCTGCAGCGATCGGATTGTTATAACCAAGCTGTTGAGACAGCACCACACTAATGCCTGCACCGACGATGCGAAAAAGCAAAAAGGCGGTGTGGAAAAACTGCATCGACAACGCAAACGCCGCTGCCGAAGCATCAGCGATTTGCCCTGCCAGAACGGTTCCGAGAACACCTGCAGCCACGCCCAAGCTGAGCTCGAGCAGCAGCGGAAGCGCTAGTCGCATCTAAACACGTTGTCGGTCAAAGATAATGGCCTCATCAAACAAGGACTTCACTTCGTCCTCGGCAATGCCGAGCGAGCGTACGATTTCTTCACTGTGCTGCCCCAACCATGGCGCTGCCCGGCGGATTGAAACCAACTCGCCACTGCTCTTAACAGGTGAACCAAAGGTCTTGATCGTGCCCATGATCGGATGTTCCATCTCAACCACCATTGCTCTAGCTTTGACATGGGGGTCATCAAAGACTTGCTGGTAGCTATAAACGGGACCGCCAGGCACAGCGGCAGCATCAAGCGCTTCAACCCAATGCGCGGTAGGATGGCTTGTGAACACCGCCTCGATGTCTGCCTGCAAAGCATCGGCATGCTGCACACGAAGTGCATTGCTTGCATAGCGCGGATCTGATAACCAATGCGGGCTTGCGCAAACCTGCTCACAAAAGGCCCGCCAGAGCTTTTCGTTGTTTGCACCAACCGTTACATAACCATCGCTGGTCCGGTAAGCCTGATAGGGCGCAGCACGGCGATGTCTTGTACCCATGGGAGCCGGTAATTCGCCGGCACCAAAAAATGCACCGAACTCCCATTGTGACCAGGCTAGCCCTGCCTCGAGCAAGGAAGTCTCAACATACTGCCCCTGACCACTTCGCAGACGACTAATGTATGCCCCCAAAATCGCATAAAGTGCGGTCACACCGCTCGCTATATCATTCATCGCGATGCCAACCTTGGCTGGCCTGCCGCCTGGCTCACCCGTCATCATCATGATGCCCGACATGCCCTGGGCGATGATGTCGTAGCCTCCACGGCCAGCATAAGGTCCAGTTTGCCCGAATCCCGACATCGAGGCATAAACGAGACCGGGATTGGCTAAGTGCAGCGATTCATAGTCGAGGCCAAGCTTTTTGACCACGCCTGGACGAAAGTTCTCGGTGATGATGTCGGCGCGCTTGGCGAGTTGCTGCACAATATCGCGGCCCTTTGCTGATTTCATATCGATCGCAAGGCTTCGTTTATTTCGATTTAAGACCGTGAAGCAATAGGATTCACCGCGGATTTGAGGGACGAAGCCACGCGACGTATCGCCATCCGGAAACGATTCGATTTTAATAACGTCTGCCCCCATATCGCCAAGCAGCATGCTGCAATAAGGTCCAGCCATCACGCTCGTTAGATCAAGCACCCGAACGCCTTCCAAGGGCAAGGCCATGATTTAAACCTCCTTCAATAATGTTCCACGAACGGCACCGTTTGTATGCACAATCAGCACAAGGACTTAACCACTTGGCTTAGTCAGGCTACGATGCGAAGCATCCCACAAGACGCATTGATTGGGCCGTAAAGACGCTGCGCTTTCATCGTAAACCACTAACTTCAGGAGCCAAGCCCATGCAAGCATCATCCCGTCGGCAATTTATGAAACATACAATCGCATGGTCTGCGGGTGCGACCTGCTTTGCGCATAGCACGCTTGCCTATGCCATCGATCTCACAGTTACTCACTTTGGTCAGGGCATGTATGGGGTGCCCTTTGCAGTTGCCAAGGATAAGGGTTGGTTCAAAGAGATGGCAGGCCTTGATGTGAGTGGCTTTATTACTTCAGCGGGAGGAGGCACAACAATCCGAAATGCACTGGCATCGGACATTCCCTACGGCGAAGTTGCCGTACCTGCTGCCATTGCCGCCATTCAGCAAGGCGTTGAACTCAGCATTGTCCATGCCGGCGTTGCCTCAGTCGCCGACCAGGTTTGGATTACTCGCAACAATGATCAAAGTATCAAAACATTTGCTGATCTCGCTGGAAAAAAGTTAGGTTATTCGAGTCCTCGGTCGGTGACTGACATGATTACCACCATGATGCTTGAGGCGAACAAGCTCACCGGCAAAGTCGAACGTAAAGCGATCGGGTCAATTTCGGCAGGTTTGACCGCTTTGCGCGAGGGCTTGGTCGATATGACTTATGTGACCGAGCCGGTGTGGAGCAAAGAGAAGGCTAACTATCGACTGGCATGGGTGTCGACCGACATCGCACCAAGGGTGACTCAAACGGTGGGTATCGTAAAAACCGACTTTCTAAAAAAGAACCCGAAAGTGATTCAAGGCATCATTGCCGCTCGGCGCAAGGGCGTCGAATTTATTCAAAGCAATCCGGCTGAAGCCGCGCAAATTCTTGCCAGGGAGTACAAGATTGAGACCGTCCACGCAAAATCTGCCATTGAAAATATTCTTAAGGTAAAAGGTCAGTATTGGAGCCCGGGGGGCTTTGATTTTGAAGGGATGGGTACCATGCTACGAGGCCTTCAGCTGGTAAAAGCGATTCCAGAGGGGCCTTTTGACTGGAGTAAGGTCATCAACGATAGCTTATTACCTGCGGATTTACGCACTGCAAAATGAGCGAAGCCATTGTTGCATCGCTACAGGCTGTTGAGCGAATTTACCCAGCAATAGGTAAACAACAAGCGGTACACGCATTGGGTCCGATTGATTTATCACTGAGAAAGGGCGAATTTTTTTCGGTGGTGGGTCCTTCGGGTTGCGGCAAGTCGACACTATTGGATGTGCTGGCAGGTCTGGCCACGGCAACAAGTGGTGAGGTCCACTTTGAAGGACGCTCACTAAAGTCGGAAGTACCAGAAGGTGTTGGCGTTGTCTTTCAAGAGGATTCGAGTTTTCCCTGGCTGACTGTTCGTGACAACGCGAGCTTTGGCCTTCGCAGACACGGATTTGCCGAGCCTGAGGTTAAGCGACTTGTCGATGAGGCATTGGCGATGGTCGGTCTCGAGGCCTTTGCCTCGAGCTATCCAGCGCAACTATCAGGCGGCATGCGCCAAAGGCTGTGTATCGCGCGCACACTCGTCATGCGCCCAAGACTGCTGCTGCTCGATGAACCATTTGGTGCACTTGATCAACAAACCCGATTGCTGATGGGCGATGAGTTATTGCGTATTTGGCGAGATACCAAAGCGACCGTTCTGCTTATCACTCATGCCTTGGATGAAGCCGCCATGCTTTCAGATCGCGTCGCTGTCATGTCGGCAAGGCCAGGACGATTCATTGACATGATTGAGACAGGTTGGCCAGCATCCAGAGACAGTCGAAATGTATCAGATCCAAAATTTGGAGCAATTACTGCAAGACTCTGGGAGCGTTTACGAGCAGAGTCCTTAAAGGCGATGCCTGCACGATGAGCCATTTCGATCAAACCAACGTAGATGTGATTTGTAAAGCATGAGTCGCGCCGCCACTTATCGACTCGCACTTATCGCAACCGCAGTTGCTGCCCTCGAATTTGCATGCCGCATCGGATGGATTGATCCTATCGCCGTGATCGCCCCGTCAAAAATGGTCCAAGGCGCTGTGAGCCTGCTTGCATCGGGCCAATACAGTGCCGACCTTCTGCTCACCCTCCAAACCGTTGCCGCGGCACTTGTAATTTCTGTGTTCACCGGTTTTTTGCTTGGACTGCTCTTATATCGTTTGCCAAGGCTTAAGTCGGCAGCAGATCCCTTCCTGGCTAGCTATTACGCCATACCGATGTTTATGTTTTATCCACTTTTCATCGTGATGTTTGGTCTTAACCGTTGGCCCTTAGTTGCGATTGGCTTCGTTTTTTCATTTATAGCGATGGCGATCAACACTGTCGATGGCCTAAGCCGAGTTCCCAAAGTCTTCATGCGCGTTGGTCAAAGCATGAACCTAACGGCATGGCAGCGCATGCGATTCATTCAATTGCCTGCTGCAGCCCCCTATTTGTTCACAGGCGTAAAACTTGCCGTGGTTTATGCCTTCATCGGGGTCATCGCTGGTGAATTCGTCCTGGCCGGCGCTGGCTTCGGCTATCGCATTGCCTTCGCCTACAACGCCTTTGATAACGCCACCATGTATGGCCTCTTGCTCCTGCTCATCGGCGGCGTTGGCGGACTTAACCTCAGCCTTTATCGATGGGAGCGCCTGATTCATGAGCGCAGGGGCGGTCGCTAATGCAAGGTGCAAGTTTGGAAAACGCTTCATCAAAAAAACTCATTGACCGGATTGGCTTACTGGCGCTCATGCTTGGCGCCTGGTTGGTTGGCAGTGCCCTATGGGGCGATGCAGTACTGCCCTCGCCTTTAGCGTCTTTGGTTAAATTGCTGTCGATCATCCAAAGCGATGACTTCGCCAAACACGCTTGGGAAACACTACGTGCATTCGTGGCGGCACTCATGATTTCCTGGTTTGGTGGACTGTTAATTGGCATCGCACTGGGTGCTCATCGCCTGAGTGGCGAAGTCTGCGAGCCGATTCTCGTAGCGCTTTATTCGATCCCAAAGATAGCACTCTACCCCATTGTGCTATTACTTTTTGGACTAGGTATCTCAGCGAAGATCGCCTTTGGCGTCATGCACGGCAGTGTCCCCGTGATACTTTTTACAATGAATGCGGTAAGGCACTTACCTCATATTTGGCTGCGGGCTGCGAAGTCGATGCGACTGACCCCGGCGCAAACGGCGAGATACATCATGGGGCCTGCGTGCGTCCCCGAGATTGTTTCAGGCTTTCGAATTGGCTTCTCGCTGACCCTGCTTGGCACACTCATCGGCGAAATGTTTGCTTCGCAGCGGGGTATCGGTCACTTGCTATTGAAAGCTATGGAACTGAATGACATCTTGTCAATCATGGCGCTAGCCTTATTGCTGCTTGTGGTCGCAAGCATGAGTAGCATCGGTTTATTGAGCATGGAACAACGACTTCATCATCGCCACGACGCAGGGAGACACTAAATGACACATGGCATCGCAGCGACCCCGGGAGAACTTAGACGCAAATTGCTTGAGGGTCGCTTTATCCTCGCTCCTGGTGTGTTCGATATGTTTTCGACAAGAATCGCCGATCGTTTGCCTTTTGAGGCCTTGTATATGACAGGCTACGGCATCTCAGGATCTTATCTAGGCCTGGCAGATGCGGGTTTGGTCAGTTATACCGATATGGTGAGCCGCGCAAGATGTATCGCAGAGGGTTCATCAAAACCCTTGATCGCCGACGCAGACACTGGTTTTGGCGGCTTGCTCAACATAAGGCATACCATCCGAGGCTACGAGGCTGCTGGTGTGCAAGCGATTCAAATTGAAGATCAGGAAATGCCGAAGAAGTGTGGCCATACGCCTAATCGGCGTGTCGTCCCCCTTAAAGACGCTGTGCGCCGTATCGAAGTAGCTGTTGATGCAAGACGCCGCGATGACACCTTAATCATCGCTCGAACCGACGCAAGAACAGGACTTGGTTTGGATGAAGCGATTGCTCGTGGAAAGGCGTTCGCGAAGGCAGGTGCTGACATTATATTTATTGAAGCACCCGAATCGGCTGAGGAATTTGAACGTGTCGGATCGAGTATCGACGCCTGGCTGATCGCGAATATGGTGCCAAGCGGCAAATCACCCGTGATTGAGCGTGCAGATTTGATTCGCTACGGCTTTGATTTGGCGATTTATCCGTCAGCGGGAATGGCTGTTGCCTGTGCCGCTGTGGAAGCGAATTTCAGACACCTTTTCAATGCCGGGAGCACGAGCCAATCGCCTGTCGCCGCATACAACATGGCACAACTTCACGAACTTGTGGGTTTTGATGAAGTTTGGGCTTTCGAGAAGCAATTTGTAGAATCATGAACGCATCCGAATCTCAACCTGGCAAACGCTCTGGTCTATCGATCATTGATCGTATTTGGAACGATCATATCGTGGAGGACTTAGGTGACGGCTACTCGCTGTTACATGTGGATCGCCACTTGGTTCATGATCTGGGTGGGCCAGGCGCGTTCTACGAGCTCGAAAAGCGAGGCCTCGAGATTGCGGCTCCCGAGCTCACGTTTGCGGTTCCCGACCATGTGGTTTCGTCTGCACCAGGAAGAATGGGTAGCGAACACGATTGGGCTAATAAGCTCATCGATGGCCTGCGACTCGGCACCGCCAAACGAAGTATCCGGCTATTTGATGTCGGCAAGCCAGGCCAGGGGATCGTCCATGTGATTGGGCCGGAACTTGGCTTGAGTCTCCCGGGCACGCTGATTGTCTGTGGCGATAGCCACACCGCAACCCACGGCGCCATGGGCGCACTGGCCTTTGGCATTGGCGCCAGTGAAATCGTCCACGTCATGGCCACGCAATGTTTGGTTCAGAAAAAACCCAAACAAATGCAGCTGCGTTTTGAGGGCCACCTTGCCCCGGGCGTTGAAGCTAAAGACTTAATTCTCTGGTTGATTAGCCAACTCGGCGCCTCAGCGGGCAGTGGTTTTGCTGTTGAATATGTGGGTGATGTCATTGCGGCGATGCCCATGGAGGCACGGATGACGCTATGCAATATGTCGATAGAATGGGGAGCACGCATAGGTCTGATTGCTCCAGACGATACAACCTTCTCATATCTAGAAAATCGGCCATTTTCACCAAAGGGTCTACATTGGGAGCAGGCCATCAAGCACTGGCAAGACCTCAGCTCAGATAAGCAGGCCCGTTTTGATCGTTATGAAACCCTCAACATCGCAACGATCAGGCCACAAATTACCTGGGGTACTTCCCCTGAACAATGTATAGCGATCGATGGAAGCATTCCTGATCCGGCCCATGCTTCCGACGCATCACGTGCTCAGGCCATCCAAGATGCGCTTGACTACATGGGCCTTCGCGCAGGCGCAGCGATCGCTGGAACCCCAATTGACCGAGTGTTCATTGGTTCTTGCACCAACGGACGATTATCTGATCTCAGGCGAGCGGCCGAAGCCATTGGATCGGGTCGGGTTGCTAATCGGGTTGAGGCTTGGGTTGTACCGGGATCTTATGAAGTGGCTCAACAAGCCCAGGCCGAAGGGCTTGACCGACGTTTTAAAGATGCGGGATTCCAGTGGCGTGAGCCGGGTTGCTCGCTCTGCGTAGGTGCCAATGGAGAACAACTCAAGCCTAAAGAGCGCTCGGTGTCGACGTCAAACCGCAATTTTGTCGGGCGTCAGGGGCCTGGCGCACGAACCCATCTCGCAAGCCCTTACACAGCGGTGCGAAGTGCGCTTGCCGGTGTTATAGCTGCCTGAGCGCCAAGGAGTATTCATCAATGGTACCTAGTGATCTAGATTTCCGACGCAAGCCATTTACCAAGCTCGAAAGCCTTGCTGCTCCAATCGATCTCATCAATCTTGATACCGATATCATTATAAGAATAGAAAGACTCTCACAACTTCCCCGAGGCCAGCTTGGCCCATGGGCCTTCGAGCCCCTTCGCTATCGGAACAACGGTGAGGAAAACCCAGACTTCATCCTGAATCAAAAACCATTTCGTGAAGCGAAAATACTCATAACAGCCGCTAACTTCGGCTGTGGATCGTCGCGAGAAATGGCTGTATGGGCGATCCAGGAGCTAGGTGTGCGATGCCTGATCGGTTCAAGTTTTGGCGATATCTTTCGTTCCAATTGTTTTCAGAACGGTTTATTGGTACTCCAGTTCAGCGCAGATGAGATTCAAGCGATGCAAGCCATGGCCGATCAGGGCCCTTTCAGCGTGGATCTTATGCTCAACCAGGTGCAATTACCCGATGGAAGCAAGAAATCATTTTCGATCGATGCCCCGATCCGTAAAGCCCTGCTTGAAGGCCTTGACGAGATTGAACTTACGCTCTCGCGGCGGGAGCGCATCAAGGCTTATCAGGAAAAGATGAAAAGTGAGCGGCCCTGGATCTTTCAAGCTGCTTGAGCTTTTCATGCTTAGCAAGCAGCCTTCTTGCTTGCTCGACGACAGGTAGATCCACCATGCGGCCCTTGTACGCAAAGGCCGCTTTTCGTTGCTTTTGAGCTTCTTCAAAGGCTAGCATAAGGCCCGTAGCGTGTTCGACTTCGTCAGGCTGCGGCGCGAACCCTTCGTTAATAATCGCCACCTGTGAAGGGTGAACGCAGAATGCTCCCTCAAAGCCTAGCGCCCGAGCACGTTCGATACGTTTGCGGAAGGCGTTCTGATCTTTGTAATCGGCAACGCTACCAATGAACCCCAGTGGCATAAGTCCAGCACGACGCGCTGCCATTAGTGCCATGATATTCGGGGTATAGAGCGAATCTTCATTGACCGCCATACCCATTGAAACGGCCAAATCCTCTGCTCCGACGATCAATCCGAGCATGCGGGTGTGAGATTGAGCAATTGCATCAATATGATGCAAGCCTCCGGGATCCTCAATCATCGCAATCAGTCTTGTGTGGCCATGAAGCAGTCCTCGCTCAAACTCAAGCTCAGTCAAGACCTCAGCAACTGACTTGATAAAGCCCGCATCAGGCACCTTCGGGAGGGAGATCGCAGAAACCGCCCCGCAGACCGAAGCCTCCAAATCGCGAAGCAGCAGCCTCCAGGGTCGATTGACACGAACAATCACCTCCTTCCCAGCTTGTGTAAACCCTTGGGCTATCTTCGGTACCGATAGCCTTGCAGACGCCTTGTCCGAGGGTGAAACACTATCTTCCAGATCGATTTGTAAGACATCAGCAGCTTGCCGGGTTGCACTTTCTATAAAGCGAGGACTGCTTGCAGGTACAAAAAGAATTGATCGCCAAATCGGCATTGCCGTATGCGCTGAAATCGGCTGTGCCTTATGCGCTGGAATTAGCGGTCCATTCTGTGTTGAATTCGCCGGCGTGTTTCGTGTTGCTTCCATCATTTGTCTTCCTTTTGATTAGCAAGCGACTCAAGCCATTGTTCAATTTCTTGCGTATGCTGACCAAGCGTAGGGGCAGGTCTTCGAAACCCCCCTGGTGTTTGCGATAAACGTGGCAAGACCTCATGCATGACCACCTCCCCCAAGTCATCATCGGGTAATCGCACCAGGCTTTCTCGGCCCGCAACATAGGGGTGATCAAGCAGATCAAGCACCGAACACACGGGCCCGGCCGTAACCTTGGCCTGCTCGAATAGCGCTAGGTTTTCTGCAAGTGTTTTTGAGCCTATAAAATCAGACAGAATCGCATCGAGTGCGTCGCGATGCTCGACACGAGCGTCATTTGATATAAATCGCGGATCGGTCTTTAAATCTGATCGATCGATAGCATCAAACAAGCGCATCGCCATCGACTGCATCGATCCTGAAAGCGCAAGAAAGCCGCCATCTGCACAGCGATACACATTGCGCGGTGCGGTGTGGCTCGACTGATTGCCGGCTCTTAGGGTTGCAAGGCCTGTGAGCGCAGATTTGGCGGCCTCTGAGGCGATCACAGACAGGATAGGCTCGAATAAGGATAGATCGAGGCACTGGCCTTTGCCGGTTTTCTCAGCGACGCGCAAGGCGGTTTGCACGGCTGATGCGCCATACAGACCAGCGACCATATCTGCCAGCGCAAGCGGCGGCAGCGAGGGTGGGCGATCAGGAAATCCATTGAGGTAGGCGAAGCCCGACATGGCTTCAACAAGCGTACCGAAGCCTGGACGCTTGGCATAAGGCCCGTCCTGCCCCCAGCCCGAGATCCTCACCAAGATTAGTGCAGGATTTACGGTCCAAAGACGCTCTGGTTCCAAGCCTAACTTTTCTAAGCCTCCGGGCACAAAGTTCTCAATCAAGACTTGACAGTGGGGCAGTATGCTTATGAGCCGGTCGAGCGATTGCGGCTCACGCAAGTCCAGGGCCCAGGAACGTTTATTGCGCCCGTAAAGCTTCCAGTGCAAAGCATGGCCCTGCTCACGCCATTTTCGTAAGTCATCGCCCCCCTCCGGATGCTCGACCTTAATCACATCTGCACCAAAATCGGCAAGAACATGACTAAGCATATTGCCTGCCACCAATCGAGACAGGTCAAGGACACGAATATCGGCAAGCGGCCCTTGGGCTTCGGCATCAAAGGATCGTCGGGCTAGGCCTTCATGCAATTTTGAAAACATTGGTTAAACTCAAAATAGACATCACTCAAAACACTTGCTGATTACAACAAGGGAGACATGCAAATGGACCATCGAGACTTTAACCGACGCCGCGCCATCCTAAAGCAGGGACTTTCCGGTACTTGCGCAATCGCTAGCGCTTCTCTTAGTCCTCTGGTCTTTGCTCAAGCGAGCTGGCCGAGCAAGCAGACGGTGAAAATTGTCTGTAACTTTCCGCCAGGTGGGCTAACCGACTCTTATGCGAGAGCCTATGCTGAGTTTTTTTCCAAAAAATTCGGTCAATCATTCGTCGTCGAAAACCGGCCCGGCGCGGGCGGTCTCATCGGCGCCGATGCGGTTGCAAAAGCACCAGCAGATGGTTATACATTTCTGATCACAACCTCCACCCCCATGTGGCATGCGAAGGTGCTTTATACGAAAATGCCTTATCAGGGCGAGCGTGACTTTACGCCAATTTCGCTCTTTCCCAGTGGCGCTCTGATTATGGGTGTACCTTCCTCGCTCGGTGTGAAGGACGTGAGGGAATTTGTCGAGATGAGCCGCAACAAACCCGCCGCTTATGGCACTTACGGCGCAGGATCCTGGCCGCATATGGTGATTAATGACTTAAACGAACGTGCTTCGGCGAAGCTTACGCCAGTTCACTATCGCGGTGAAACACCGATGTGGGTTGATGCCAGTACGGGCCAGGTTCAAGCGGCGATGGGCAGTTTTCTTGGCATCAATAATTATCTAGGAAAGGGAAGCATTCGTGCGATCGCTGCCATCGGTAATCTACGTTGCCCAAAGCTGCCTCAGCTACCCACGTTCATCGAGCAGGGCTTTTCCGCGCCGGTTTATGGTCTCGAGGGATGGATTCCATTTGTAGCACCGGCGGCAACACCGCAAGACATCGTGGTCAAAATGGCTGAAGCGATTCAAGAAGCTTCTGAAACGCCGCGAATGGCTGCAATTCGTGATGCCTTTGCGATTCCCAATAAGCCAACAGCACTCGAAGAAAGTCGCAAACGCTGGAAGGAAGAAAGCGCAGTCTGGATTGACATAGCAGGCAAGCTTGGGATCAAACTCGACTAATGAACAGAGCCGATGAACAAAAGTCAGTGAATAAGCGTCAGTGAGTTTGGCCGTGCTGGAAAGAGCGGGCTTTCGAAGTCCCAGGGCAGGCTTTGTTGCCAATCGACTGATTGCTGACGACCTGCCTAGCGAGCACATCAACCCTCAGGGCTTCGCAGTCGCCGCTCAAACCATTAAGACTTGGCCCGCTTACACGCCAAGCCCTTTACATCATCTTTCGGGACAGGCCGGGCGGTTAGGACTTGGAGAAGTCTTTTACAAGGATGAATCGGCCCGATTTGGCCTCGGCAGCTTTAAAGCACTTGGTGGTGCTTATGCTGTTTATGCACTACTTCGAGAAAAGCTGCAATTAGGCGATGGTTCTTTACTTTGGACTGATCAAGCAACCAGAAAAGCAGCTAAGGCTATCACGGTATGTTGCGCCACAGACGGCAATCACGGTCGATCGGTCGCATGGGGCGCTGAGCTTTTCGGCGCGAACTGCGTCATCTTTGTTCATGAGACGGTCAGCCAAGCGCGGTGCGAGGCTATAGCGGCCTTTGGAGCCAAAGTTTCCCGGGTTAAAGGCAATTATGACGATTCGGTCCGCGAGGCTCAACGTCAGGCTGAAGCGAATTGTTGGCATGTGGTTTCCGATACAAGCTATCAAGGCTATATCGATATACCGTGTAAAGTGATGCACGGCTACGGACTCATGGCGCAGGAGATTTGTGATCAGTTGGCTGAAGCACCAAGCCATGTCGTTGTTCAAGCTGGCGTTGGCGCACTCGCAGCCTCGCTATGCGCTTACTTCTGGTATCGCTGGGGAACAAAGCGACCTCGGTTTGTTCTCGTTGAGCCTATGCTTGCTGATTGCTACTTTCAATCGATCAGCGCGGGGCATCCTGTTGCGGTCACGGGCTCCCTGCAAACCATCATGGCGGGGCTTGCTTGCGGCGAAGCATCACCGATTGCCTGGCAGATATTGAGCCGTGCCGCGGACGATGCATGTGTGGTCTGCGAGGACGATGTCCGCGAAGCGATGAGATC
>JACCDJ010718749.1_pt1 | contig 74997 bp, 63 predicted proteins | sample 7444481 | NCBI WGS metagenome assembly JACCDJ01 (sample SAMN15323435, study PRJNA562643) | freshwater metagenome | isolation source: river surface water | place: USA:Blue River Watershed | collected 2017-08-15
GTTACATCGTAGAAGGTTCATTGAATACTACAATCGACTTTGGTCAGACATTGGCTGGCGGAGTTTACATGGTAGAGATGATCCAAAATGGTGAAATGAAAACCATGAGAATGGTAGTGAGCAAGTAATTGCACACGCAACAATAATGAAAAGCCCCGTCAGCAATGACGGGGCTTTTTTATTGAACAAAAAAATATCCCGAATTCGGGATATTTTAATTGGTTTCTGATTAGTTACTCAATTAAGCAAGCGATGAACGATCAAATTGCTTTTGTGCATATTCCACTGTGATTTTAAAATCTTTTTCTTCGACATTTTTTGAAGGAAGCTCAAACATCAAGTCTGTCATGATAGCTTCACAAATGGAACGAAGACCACGTGCACCTAGTTTGAATTCCATGGCTTTTTCTACAATGAAGTCAATGGTTTTTTTGTCGAAAGAAATCTTTAATCCATCCATTTCAAAAAGTTTGACGTATTGCTTGATTAACGCATTTTTGGGTTCCGTAAGAATCCTGCGCAAAGCTGATTCATCTAATGGATTAAGAAAACTTAGAACGGGAAAACGACCTATCAATTCAGGAATCAATCCAAAATTTTTGAGGTCAAGCGGACTAACGTACTTCAGTAGGGATTGTTCATCTGTGGTGTCAATTTTAGCAGAGAAGCCAATGGCTGAAGTATTGATTCTGCGAGCAATCATTTTATCGATTCCATCAAAAGCGCCACCGCAAATAAATAGGATATTTTTGGTATCAATTTGCACCAGTTTCTGTTCAGGATGTTTGCGTCCGCCTTGTGGAGGAACACCTACAATACTACCTTCTAGTAATTTGAGTAATCCTTGTTGAACCCCCTCACCGCTAACATCGCGCGTGATACTGGGATTGTCACTTTTTCTAGCAATCTTATCTATTTCATCAATGAAAACAATGCCCCGTTCAGCACGGGTAACATCAAAGTCAGCGTTCTGTAATAATTTGGATAAGATACTTTCTACATCTTCACCAACATACCCCGCTTCAGTTAGAACAGTTGCGTCAGCAATTGCAAAAGGAACATTTAAAATTTTAGCAATCGTTTTAGCCAGAAGTGTTTTACCAGTTCCGGTTTCACCAACCATGATGACATTAGATTTTTCAATTTCAACTTCATCTTTTTTGGAAGACGTGGTTTTTTGAGACAATCTTTTATAGTGGTTGTAAACGGCAACGCTCAAAACTTTTTTGGCTTCTTCTTGTCCTATGATATATTCGTCCAAGTGTTTTTTAATTTCTACAGGCTTGTAGTTCTTAAAACCAATGGGTTTTTCGTTTTTCTCTTCTTTGATATCTTCAGCAATAATGCGGTGAGCCTGTGTAGCACAGTCACTGCAAATATGTCCATGAAGTCCTGCAATAAGCATTTTGACTTCTTCTTCCTTTCGCCCACAAAAAGAGCAATGTACGTTTTTCATAAAAAATATTGGCTGCGCGAAGATACGACAGCGCAAGCTTATTGAGGGTCAACATCAATGTTGATTCGTGTTTTATTATACGGAGGTAGAGCCTTTAAATTTTGCACCTGTTTGTAAATGATCTCCTTACTCTCCTGCATTTGCTTACCTAGTCCTATTTTAACATGTATGACACGGAGGTAGTTCAAATTAATCCGGGCGATAAATGGTTTTTCTGGCCCTAAAATGCCCTCTTTCAATTTCCCTTTTAACTGCTCAACTAAGTATTGTGCGGTGGTTTCAACCTCTTGTTCATTTTTATTTTTAAGAATGAGTTTTACCATTCGAACAAAAGGAGGGTAGCCAAAGCGATATCTTTCTTGAATTTCTTTTTTATAGAAATCAAGGTATTTGTTTTCCTTGATAAGTGGGTATAGCCAATGTTCAGGTTGTGTGGTTTGTATCAAGACTTGTCCAGGATCATTTCCGCGACCAGCACGACCAGCAACCTGAACCAATATTTGAAAGCTTCGTTCCAATGCTCTGAAATCTGGGAATGCTAGAAGTCTATCGGCGTGAATGACACCTACCAGAGCGACATTGGCAAAATCAAGGCCTTTGGTAACCATTTGGGTTCCGACAAGAATATCTACTTCACCACTTTGAACGCGCTCGACAATATCCGCTTGACTGTTCTTGTTGCGAGTGGTGTCAGCATCCATGCGCTGTATCGTAGAAGCTGGAAAAAATTCGGAAATTTCTTCTTCAATTTTTTCTGTACCAGCTCCAAGCATTTTCACATCATAAGAGTGGCATACAGGACAACTTTTAGGCGGTAGAGTTTTGTATCCGCAATAGTGGCATTCCAGGTTGTGATCAAGTTTGTGGTAGGTCATACTGACATCACATCGGGTGCATTTGGAAATCCAACCACAGGTCTGACATTGCCATTGCGGGGTATATCCTCTTCTATTTTGAAAAAGGATGACTTGTTTTTTTTGTTCGAGAGTTTTTTCGATGCAATGAATCAGAGGTTCACTCAAAGAGCCTTGTACTTTTTGAATCTTCCGTTCTGCCAATAAGTCGATTAGCGCTATTTCAGGCATTTGCGCATTTCCAAATCGCTGATTTAAATGGACGAGTCCGTACCTACCTGTTTCCGTATTTCTGTAACTCTCTAAGGAAGGTGTTGCACTTCCCAATAATATGGGGCATTGGTGTATCTGACCAAGTACAATGGCGGCATCCCGACCATTGTATCGGGGAGCGGGGTCTTGTTGCTTGTAACTGCCATCATGTTCTTCATCTACGATGATGAGACCAAGTCGCTCAAAGGGTAAGAAAAGCGCACTTCTTGCACCGATAATAATGTCATTTTCTCCTGGAATATGACTGATTACTTTGCTCCAAGTTTCGGTTCTTTCATTTCCAGAATGACCACTGTGGTACACCCCCGCTCGGATACCAAAATATTGCTTGAGTCTGATGACAATTTGTGTGGTTAGCGCTATTTCAGGAAGAAGGAAAAGTACTTGCTGTCCTTGCGCTATTTTTTCTTCGATAATTCGAGCATAAACTGCTGTTTTCCCACTTCCGGTGACGCCATGCAAAAGGACAGCTGATTTGTCCTCCCAAAGTTTTTCTATCTCTACTTTTGCTCTTTGTTGATCAGCTGAAAGCTCAGGTAAATGGACAGGGGGGAGAAGTCCTTCTTGAAGTCGATCTACATTTTTCTTTACTATCCTCAGAAGTCCTTTTTCAACCAACGCATTCAAAATTGCAAGTGACGAATTGCTTTGAGTGAGCAAATCTTTTTTATCAATTGCAGGGGAATCAACATGAGGGCACCGCAATAAAAAATAAAGTAGAAGGTCATGTTGTTTTTTAGCCTTTTTCTCTAACTGCTGTAGGATTTCTTTTTGGTTAGTTTCTCCATCTGGAAATTTATCCCAAACCACTGTGTCAATGGTCTTGGGTTTGTAGCGCTGCTTAACTTCTTGCTGGGCAACTACTGCTTTTTTATCAATTAATTTCCTCAGCGCTTTGGGTGTGTCGGTATCCTTGATATATCTAATAATCTGTTCCCAGTTATGGGCTCCATTGGCTGCAAGAAATTCGAGAATTTTTCTTTCTAATGGGGTAAAATCTGAGGAGTTAGGTTGAGTGGCTTCATGAATTAAATAAGTGGTTTCTTCGTCAAATTTTAATCCCGGTGGTAAGGCAGTGATCATCACTTCACCTACTGAGCATAAATAGTATTCTGAAATCCAAAACCAAAAGCGAATTTGCTTTTCAGTTACAATAGGATATTCATCAATGAGGGACTCAATGGGTTTGGGATCATACTGTTGTGGATTTTCTTCATGAATATGAATAATAATACCGGGATATTTTTTAGAAGCACCCAAAGGCACTACCACACGCATGCCAGGCTGTAAATAGGCATTCATATGCTCCGGAACGCTGTAGGTGAGCGGTCGAGGCAAGTTTAATGGAAGAATAATATCCGCAAATACAGCCATAAATAGTGGAAAAAAATGCCGCACATCGGCGGCATTTTAATTGTCTTAAAAGTTAATTATCTTTTTCTTTCCAAAACGTCATCGATCATGCCATATTCTTTGGCTTCTGAAGCGATCATCCAATAATCTCTGTCGCTATCTGCCCATACTTGATCGTAGGGTTTTCCGCTATGTGTGGCGATAATTTCGTACAATTCTTTCTTCAACTTTTGAATTTCGCGAGCGGTAATTTCGATATCAGATGCCTGACCACGAGCACCTCCTAATGGTTGGTGAATCATGACACGAGAGTGCTTAAGACCCGTTCTTTTGCCCGCATGTCCTGCGCACAACAAAACAGCACCCATGGATGCAGCCATTCCTGTACAAATGGTTGCAACATCTGGGTTGATATATTGCATGGTGTCATATATGCCTAAACCAGCATATACACTTCCTCCTGGAGAGTTGATATAAATCTGAATGTCTTTTTTGGAATCTGTATTCTCTAAAAAGAGCAATTGCGCTTGAATGATGTTAGCAATATAATCGTCGATTTCTGTTCCCAAAAAGATGATGCGATCAGCCATTAATCTTGAAAAAACGTCTACTTCTCTAAAGGGCATGTTACGCTCCTCGATTACTGTTCTAGTCATCATTTCTGGACCATACATGTGCGAAACAACATCATCGAATGTAGTTCCTGAAATGCCGCGATTGTTCATCGCATACTTTCTAAATTCTTTTCTATTGATCATAAATTAAACTTTAATCGTTACTTTTTTTTCTTGCTTTTTCTGCGTTTTCACTGTACTCCCCGTAACCGTATCGATAACCATCACCGTATCCATACCCATATCCGTAAACGTAACCGTAACCATACTTGTATGCATACTTCGAGTAATAATACCGCCACTTGTTTTGCTTGATGTTGTTTAACAAAAGAGTGACATGTGAAATTTCATTTTGCTCCAAGGTATCTTCCAGGAAGCGTACTCCTTGTTTGGTTGCTTTTTGGGTGTTCATTACAAACAGTCCCAATTGCACCTTGTTCATCAATACCAATGAATCACTGATCAAGGCCAATGGAGGTGTATCGATGATGATGAAATCGTAGTTGTCTTTTAAGTCAGCAATCAAGTCATCAACTTTACTCGATAAAACCAATTCAGATGCATTGGGTGGAACGGGACCCGCCAATATGATATCTAAGTTCTGAATCTCAGAATGAATGACACTCTCTCTCCAATCTTTTTGATTCACCAAATATGAAGAAATACCAGACAAATTTTGTCTTTTAAATACTTTGTGGATCTTAGGCTTGTGCATGTCAAAGTCCAAAAGAATGACACGCTTACCGGCTTTGGCAAAGGTTGAAGCCAAGTTCACTGAAACAAATGTTTTTCCTTCTCCAGGGTGTAAAGACGAAACCAACATGATTTTCTTGTCATCCTTGGGAAGCAAATACTGCAGGTTGGTTCTGATTGATCGGAAGGATTCACTGATGTTACTTCTGGGCGCAGAAACGATGGAAATTGGATTTTCATCTGCTTCGGCATAAAATGGAACCCCACCAATAATTGGAATTTTTGAGATGGACTTTAGTTCTTTTGTGTTTTCTATCCTTTCAAAAAATAATGCACGAATAAAACCAACTATGATCGCTAAAACAAATCCAATACCGAGTGCCACGTAAGTATATTTCTTTCTGTTGGGTCCAACGATTCCAACTGAGCGTGCCTTTTCAAGTACCGTAGTTTCTGGAACGATACCGGCTTTTGCAATAACAGTATTGGCGCGTTTTTCCAATAAGAAATTATACAGAGACTCATTCACAGCAATCTTACGTTCTATGTTTAGAATCTCTTTTTTGTCTTTTGGAATGCCTTGAAGCTCTCCCTCCAATTGGAGCTTCTCATCCATTACAGTTTTTAGCTTTTGCCCAATTTGGCTTTTGCTGTGCGCGATGTAATTTTTGATGGTCTCTATTAAACTGTTGATTTCATTGTCAATCCTTCCAATTCTGGAATCTGCTTGTTTGAAATCAAACAGCAAATTGGCCTTGCGCTGTTTGAGTTCCATCAATTTGGAAATGAGGTCTGACAAATATGTGTCGGAGTATTCAAATGGATAAATCTTGGTAACGTGATCTGAATTATTTACGTTTTGAAAATACAACTCAAGTTTGGCAATGGCTTTATTTCGACCTTCAATCTCGTATAGCTCTTTCTCTACTTCTTTCAATTGATCAATTACTTCCTCTTGGGTTTCTGTAAGTTGAATCTCATTGCTTTCTGGGGCAATCGAGTTGAGCAGATAGGTTAGTGAATCCGTTATCGTAGTTAATTCTTTCAACTGCTTGTCAATGTACATCAATGTGTTGGTATTGACATCCAATTGGCTCTTGATGGTATACTGGATATACTCTTGTGTCAATGTGTCTAAGAATTGTTGGCACAACTCGGGCAAACCATCATTGATAGAAAGTGTTAGAATACTCGAGTTGGAATTGTTTCCAACTTGAACCATCGAAGCGTATTTGTTCACCAATTGATCCCTTGATAAAACAATGAACTTATACGTTTGCTCCATGATGGTTTCAAACTCTTCTGGAGAAATACCAATAGCCGTGGTAATTTTCAATTCCATGCGAGAGTCTTTGAATGCCTCCCCAAACTTAACTTCCTTAAAGAACTTTACCCCATGGTATTCGTACGAAATTTGATATTTCTCTCGATCGATTACCTTAATAAAAATGGGTATATTGTACAAACGGGCACTGAGTTTTTCCCAAGGGCAATCCACAATTAAAGAACCAAAATTGGAAACTTGTGCTGTTCTAATACGACCTACAACAAAGTAACTGATATTAAAATCAAGCTTATCGATAACTTTACCAATGAGATCCTTGGATTTGATAGCTCTTTTTTGGTTGTTGATGTCCTGTAGCACAGAATAGTAACCAACACTAGAATAAATTTTACTCTGGTAATTGTAAGAATCGTTGGATTTTAATAAAATTTCTGCAGAGGCTCCATAGATGTCTGGAAGTTTATGACTCTGGAAATAGGCCATTACAAAAGCAATGCTACAGAAAATCGGAATTAGAATCCAGTTCTTACTCACGAATTTCAAAATGGGGATCAAATCCTCAGTATCTAATGCTCCAGATTTTCCAGTGTTACTCATCTAATGAATCCAATATCCCTTCTATGCAAATATATCGTTTTGACTAGTTGGAAAGGAGATTTATTTCTTTAGTTTTCGAACAATTTGAAGATTTATTCTATTTTTGTCATCTATGCTAAAAAAGTCTTTTTTGTCATTGTGCTTAGCAGCCATAATGATTATGGCTCAAGTGGCCGCTTGGGCGCAGTTACCTGATCCGGGGGGCGGTGATGTACCTTGTGGAGGTGAATTTGGACCATGCCCAATTCCCTTGGATGGTGGTGTTACCCTCCTTTTGGCCTCGGGATTGGCGATTGGCGGTGCCAAAGCATGGCAGGAAAGAAATTCAGGAAAGTAGTTCATGAAGTCGAAATCGACTTTCCAATTTATTTTTTGGGTCACCTTAACTTACACGCTTGGTGTATGTTTATACGACTTTTTTTTGTTGCCTCAAACCAACCTGGATGAGGCGCTCATACATACTTTAGTTAATCTCTCAGAGCCTATTTTGCGTGCCTCGGGCTATCATCTCCTCGCTCATGGTGAGGGTTGGTGGAACACAATTCGAATTGCAGGTTCCAATGGTGTTTGGATATCTTCTAATTGCGATGGCTTTGCATTGATATGGGTTTTTGCAGCGGTGCTCATTTTTCTGCCGGGTAGACCAATCAAGAAGGTTTTATATTTTTTAATTGGAGCTTTGATTATTGAATTTTTCAATGTGCTAAGAATTGTTTCATTGGCCATCATTGAGCATCATTATCCCCAGAGTTTGGCTTTCAATCACGATTACACCTTCACAGTTGTTGTTTATGCTGTTGTCGTTGGATTGTGGTTGTTTTGGTTGAAAAAATTTCAGTATATCGGCCAACATGAATAAATTTTTTTGGCTTTTTATTGGTATTTCCTTGGTTTTGGTTTGGTCTAATGATTGGGCTAAAATCAATATCAATTATCAATTGATGATGCGCGAGAAGTACTCAAACTTTGACTCAATCTCTTTAGAACAAAAACTAGCAATCAAACTTTTTCAGGCGGAAACGGCTCCTTTTGCGCAGATTTATGCGCATTCAGATTGGTCTTGGTTTTATAAACAAGATTTTCATTTTTGGAAAAAGATGAAGTGGATTATGCCAATCACTTTTACATTTTTGTTTGCAATCCTTGAGTTTGCGTTGCTTCCTCGGTGTTTCAGTCAATTGGCTGTAAAACGCCAATGGATTTTACTTTACTATGCAGGTTTAATTGCTTTGGTTATTGCACTCTACGGTATATCTGTATGGACCAATTCATTGCAAATTCAGAATTTTTCGAGAAAGGTTTGGATGATTCTTCAATCTCCATCGTTCTTTGTCTTGTTATTAATTGATCAATGGAGAAGAAAATATGAAAATTAATCGAACGCTCACTGCAATACCTCCCCATGCACGCTTATGGTTTTACAATATTCCTAGGTTGTTGTCTGATCATGAAATAGCTAGGTTTGAAAGTCTACGTGGCGAATTTCTTCAAGATTGGAATACCCACGGAAAGTCCAATCATGGCGATGTTTGGCTCATTGAGAATAGACTATTGGTTGTTATTGGGTGGAATGAATTTGAGTCGATTTCTGGCTGTAGCATTGACAAAAGCGTAGCTTTTATTCGCCAACTTTCAGAGTTTTTTCAAGTTGATCTGATGGATAGAATGTGGGTATATTTTGAGAAAGATGGGCAGTGGAATCAAGCCAAAATTAATCAGTTTTGGGCAATGAGAAAGGCCAATGAAGTAAACGATGACACATTGATTTTAGATACAACTATATCGACATTTTCACAGATGCATGAGTTGACCAAGAAAATGGCGGATTCATGGCATGCGCAAATGTGGAAATAATTACTGTATCGGACTAAAATGTTGATCGATCAAATACACCAAACTAGCCATTGAAGCGGCTCCTAGCTGTAATTCCCTTTTGTTGACGTTTTCAAAAACATCATTTTGGGTGTGGTGATAATCAAAGTAACGTTGGTTATCAACATTGAGCGCAAACAATGCGACACGATCATCTTTTAAGGGTGCGATATCTACACCGCTCCAACCTCGTTTGAAACTATGAAGTTGATAGGGTTCCCATAGTGGAATCCATGTCATCCATTGATTGTATCTTTCGTCATTGGATTGCGTGCTAAATCCTCTAGGTGTAAATCCTCCCCCATCACTTTCTATTGCGGCAAGATGCTCGTCTCCATTGGCTTTGGTTACTTTGGCGTAGGTAATTCCTCCGTCATTTCCAAATTCTTCATTGATAAATAAGACAACACGTATTGTTCTCTTGGGCATGTATCCCAATGCGTTGAGCGTTCTTAAAACTTCCATGCTTTGGACACATCCCGTTCCGTCATCATGGGCTCCTTCTCCAATATCCCAGGAATCCAAATGCCCACCAATGGTGATTATTTCTTCTGGAAATTCTGAACCCTTAAGTTCTCCTATCACATTATATTGAGTAACTCTACCGCCATTGGAGCAATTTAAATTTAAATGGAATTTTACATCATCATTTTCCTGAATCAAGTCACTCAACCATTTGCAATGATAGGCACTAAGAGCCGCGGCCGGGATGGTTGTGGCATCCATAGCACCTGTGTGAGGAAATTGGTCATCAGCCAATGTGAGAGAGCGTGTGAGACATGCAATCGCTCCTTTTTCAGCCGCGAGTTTTGGTCCTCTCCATCTCATTTCGCCACCACCACCATAAGCTGCACCGGTGTTGATTAATGCAGCATCGAGGGGTTTGTTAATAAATACAATTTTTCCTTTGATTTTCAGCGGGTCAATTTGCTCCAATTCTTGGACGCTTTTGACCATGATAATTTCTGCTGTTACGTCCCCAGCAACGGAACCTCCAAGCGCGGCAATGGGAATTTTAGTTTTTTTCTTGTTGACAATAACAACCCCTGTTTCAGATTTGCCTCGTGACCATTTTGGAACACTTACAGGCATCAAATATGTGGTGTCTGCGCCCATTGACTCAAGTCGTTGTTTTCCCCACATGATGGCTTTGTCGGCGGCATCTGATCCTGCAACGCGGTGTCCAATGTTCTTACATAGATCGTGAAGTTCGTTGTAACAAGTGCCATTCAATAATACTTCACGGTACAATTGTGCAATCATTGCGCTATCAGAAACTTGGGCTTCTCCAACAAGCCCCATCGCGGTAAAAAGTAGGAAGATGATTTTTTTCATGACATGTATGATCCGTTGTTGATGTCCAACGCTTGTCCTGTGATTGATTTTTGATTTTCTGAAATCAGATAGGCCACGAAATGGGCAATTTCTATCGGCTCTGAAAATCTATTCAATGGCACGAGCGACTTTTGGATTTTTAATTCTTCTTCCAAACTGTGACCGGTGAATTCACTTAAACGTTTTACGCTGGTGATGGCCATATCCGTTTCCACCCACCCCGGACAAATAGCATTTACTTGAATGCCCTTGCTTGCCCATTCTACAGCCAAAGAACGTGTCAATCCCAAAAGACCAGTCTTGGCTGTACAGTAGGCACTATAACCAGGGACGCCAAACCTAGCCAAGCAGGATGATGTAATGATCAAATGTTTGTGTGAACGCAAATCTTTTTCGAGATAAGGTAAAGTGTTTTGTGCAGTAACATATGTACCGGTGAGATTGGTGTGTAAAATCTCTTCCCATCGATCTCCCTCACCGTATTGATTGCTCCCTCCTATCCCTGCGTTTGCAAATACGGCGTATAGATGAGGTATTTGGTTTTCAGTAAAATATTTTTTCCAAGCCAAATCGTCTGTGATGTCCATCGACCAAAAAAAGTGTTTATCTGCATTTGCCATTTTTGCCCCTGTTTCCTTGAGTTTGTCAAGTTGTCTTCCGATGCAGATGATGCGGTTTTCAGCTTGCTGAGACAATAAAACAGCGGTGGCCTGTCCCATACCTGAGCCAGCTCCTGTTATCACAATATACTTTTCCATAATTTGATATTTCAAATGTAGGGTTTTCCTGTTTTAAACGTAGTTTTGGAACTCAAATATGCAGTACAATTTAAGCGAAATAACGGATCTCATCCGTTCTAGAAGATCTGTTGCTCCTGAGCATTTCTCAGATCGAAAAGTTCATCAAGAACAAATAGAGTTGTTATTGACAAATGCAACGTGGGCACCCAATCACGGAATGACCCAGCCATGGAGATTTGCAGTATATGCCAACGCAAAAAAGGATGCTTTGAAAGACGCGATGGTAAAAGCAATGACAGAAGGTGTAGATCCATTGGATATCAATGCGGCTGCATTGGAGCGCATGCAGATGAGGGTTTCCAAAGCCTCTGTCGCCATTGTGCTTTGTATGCACCGAGATCCTGCAGCAAAAGTTCCGGAGTGGGAGGAGATTGCTGCGATGGGTGCAGCGGTTCAAAATCTTCACCTAACGGCTGTTGCCTACGGATTAGCAGGGTTTTGGGCGACTCCAGGAATAATCAAAAAGCCATCTTTTAAATCTTTTGTAGGATTGGATGACCACACACAATGTGTGGGTATATTTTACGTTGGTTATCCGGCGCACAGTGATTTTAAAAGTCATAGAAAGCCATTAGAATACGTTACCCAGTGGAATTGGGACAATGAATAATTGGAGATTACTTTTTTTTCTGTTGTTTTTTTGTACAACCTCTGGGTTTGCGCAAAAAGGCCTTACAACCCTGGGTATTCAGCTCAAACCCATGGTTCCGAGTCAGTTTTTTGGTACTGGCCCCGTTCGACAATTATCGGAACAGACCGATGCTTTGCTAGAGAATCAGCTAGGATGGAATTCTGGTGTGGTAATTAGAAGGGGATTGAATAATATGTGGTCCTTGGAAACAGGGATTTCTATGGTTCAAAGAAATTATAAAGTGACCTTTGAATCTCTGCGATTTGGGTTTTCTGAGTCAATGTCTTATCGTTTAGTTGGATATGAAATTCCAATCCAAGCCTTGATTTATGTGCAGTTAGGTAAACAATGGTTTATCAATGGCAGTGGAGGTGTAGCTCTTAATTTCTATCCGAGTAATTTGGAGAAATTTGGAAGTACTGTTGTCGATACAACGTTCATCGATTATCACATGAAGACCTATCGCAACAACTGGATGATGCCAAGCGTATTGGCTAACTTGGGTTTTGAATACAGGACCAAGGAGTCAGGATTTTTTTATATAGGCGCTTCCTATCATCGCCCTTTGAGTGAAATTGCTCTTTCCAATCTTCGAATTGAGTCAAATGGGAGTGGCAACGATACCAAGTTTTTTCTCAATGGTACTTATTTAACTTTAGATCTCAGGTATTTCTTGCCGGAGTCTTCAGGGGATAAAACAAAGAAAAAGGGGACCTAAGTCCCCTTTATTTTTTATTTGAAGTTGAATTAGATTTTAGCCTTGATATCTAATTTCAATTTCAATTCATTCTTTACAGCATAATCTCCAACACTTGGATATTTCACATCAAATTTTGAACGATCCACAAGAACGTCACCGGTAACGTGCATGTTACCATCACGTACTTCAACTTTTACTGGAAATTCCATGTCTAATGTTGTCGCTTTGATGGTCATTTTTCCTTTTACTACATGTGTATTTCCGTTCTTGTCTGCTTTTGCTGTGCTTCCTGTGATTTCAAATGCAGCATCTGGGAATTTAGCTGTGTTGAAGAAATCCTCAGCTTTCAAGTGATTAATCAACTTTGAGTTAGTAGCGGCGTCAGTCAAGTCAGTACATGTCATATCGTTCATGTTGATTTTAACTTTCCCAGAAGTGATGTTGCCTTTTGAAACAACGACATTTCCGCTAGAAACTTTTACATTTCCGTCGTGTCCACCACCTACTAGGTTATCACCTCTCCAGTCTACTTTAGAGGTTTTGTAGTCAACGATATACTTACCGTCCTTGATTTGTGCAAATGTTGCACTGCTTAATGCCACTAGGGCAATCATCATGATTTTTTTCATAGTTATGAGGGGTTATTAATATTTCTTATTTCGTCTAAGGCTTGATTAAACTTCTTGCAATCATTAACCGATATGATGGAGAATTGTTCAGTTATCTCATCAATGGGTTTTTGTAGTTTGTCTAATAAGTCTAATCCTTTTTCGGTTATTGCAATTTCTGATTGTCGACGATCGTCGGGGCAAATTTTTCGGATTGCCCATTTTTTAGCAACCAATTTGTCGATCAATCTTGATGTATTGCTTGCTCGATCAATCATGCGACCACTAATTTCATTCAAACTCATTTGTACACCTTTTGATCCTCTTAATATTCTTAGGATGTTGTATTGCTCTGGTGTAATATCATGGGGCCTCAATATTGAAGATTGCATGCGCTGTAACCAAGATGTGGTGTATAGAAGGTTAATCATCAGCTTGTGATGTTCCGTCTTGAACTGTGCTTGTTTGATTTCATCTTCTAACTTCACGGAACAAATATATGTTGATACAATTAATGTTGATACAAATAGTTGTTAAATTCTTTGCTTATATTTGAGAGATGATTCGCAGTTCACTTATAATTTGTTTTTTGGCTACCATACCCAATTGGGGTTTAGCTCAAAAGGATATGTCCAAAAAGATTTTGTCTTTGGCAGGTAAAATTACCTCTGCTGAATACCCGGATACTTTGGGTAAGGGATTGAATAAAGCTGTTGTCGAAATTTTTGCAGAAGGAAAAAAAATTGCGTCAGATACAGCTAGCTCTTCCGGGGCATATAAAATTAAGAAGATCCCGTATTTTCCGAGTATTCAAATTGTATTTAAGGAATCAAAACACCTTACGAAAATGATTGACATGGATGTTACTGAGTTTGGAAATGATAATGCACAAACTGTAGCTATTAATATGGATGTTGTTCTTTATAAAGACCATGATTTTATGGGGGTTAACTTTTTAAAGTCAAAGCCTTTTGGAAAGGGAAAATATTCGATGAAAGAAAAGGGAGTGCTCTGGGATGATAAGTATTATTTTGAAATGAGAGCCCGATTGGACGCAGTGTTGAAAGCATATTCTGAATAATTAAGTGGAAAAGAAAAAAATCTCGAAGGCTTCTATGAAGCGTTCTACGGCGGTGTTTAGGTATATCAAGCCTTATTCCCTGGCCTTTGGTGCGGGCATTATTTTACTATCAGTCTCTGGACTATTGGTTATTACGATAACGGCTTTGTTGGGATTATTAATGACGCCCGGGAATATGTCTACCGTTCCGGGTGGCGAAATCACGGCAAACTTTATTCATTTGTTTTCCAGCTCAGTTGATTTCTCTTCTACTAAGGGAGTTCTTACAGCCCTTGTTGTTTTGCTTTTGGTGCAAGGGTTCTTTTCTTTTATTCGGGTTTATCTGTTTGCCTATGTCACGGAGAATGCAATGTTAGAATTGAGAAGTGATGCATTTAAAAAAATGATATCACAACCAATGGACTTTTATCACAACAGCAAAGTTGGTGATTTGGTAACCAGAATATCTTCAGATGTAAGCACGGTGCAAGAGACTTTAACCATAACATTGGCTGAGTTTATCCGACAAACGGTTATCATTGTTTTTGGCTTGGGATGTTTGGTGCTTTTTTCTTGGGAGCTTACATTGGTGATGCTTTGCTCGTTGCCGGTGATCATGATTATCATGGTGATTTTTGGAAAGTTTATTCGTCGTCTGGGAAAGGAAACCCAAGATAAAGTGGCAGAGTCGGGCAATATTGTGAATGAGAGTTTGATGGGGATTGTCAACGTAAAATCCTATGCCAATGAATGGATGGAATGGAGTAAGTTCCGGTCGAGTGCAGAAAATATAAAGGCTTATGGCATGAAGGGAGCTATATGGCGTGGAATGTTTGGGACTTTTATCATCATCTTTTTATTTGGTGCATTAGGTTTGGTAATAGGATGGGGCGCTTATCTCAATCAAAAAGGCGAATTACCCAATGAAGTGCTTCCGCAATTTATCATGTTAACAGGTTTGGTTGCAGGATCTATTGGTGGACTGGCTGCTCAGTTGGGGACGCTACAAAGAGGTGTCGGTGTGATTGAAACAATTATGGATTTAATTGATTCGTCAGATGAAGGGGTTAGATTTGTCCAGCCAGAAAGCGGTACACAGAAATTCAAGGCGCAATTGCGCATGAAGAATGTATCATTTCATTATCCCACAAGGCCTGACGTTCCAGTTTTGAAAGGCATAAATTTTGAAATATCTGAAGGGCAAAAGTTGGCTATCGTTGGGCAAAGCGGATCAGGGAAATCAACCATTGCGGCTATCATACTTCGCTTTTTTGATCCTGTAAATGGAGAGGTGATTTGGGGAGATACCAATGCCTTGGAGTGGGACAAGACGGATTTGCGAAGTCAAATGGCTTTTGTGCCCCAGGAAGTAATTTTATTTGGGGGAACAATTAGAGAGAATATTCTGTACGGCAATCCCAATGCTAGTCAAAGCGAAATAAATCAAGTTGTGTTGGATGCCAATATTCAAGAATTTATATCCAACTTCCCAGAGGGATTAGAGACTTTGGTTGGGGAGCGTGGAGTACAATTGTCAGGTGGACAAAGGCAGCGCATTGCTATTGCAAGAGCGATGATTAGAAATCCCAAAGTATTGATTTTGGATGAAGCTACATCAGCGCTAGACACCCAGAGTGAAAAGCAAGTTCAAGAGGCATTGAACAGATTGATGCAAGGAAGAACAAGCGTTGTTATTGCCCATAGATTGTCCACAATTAAAGATTGTGATCAAATTATGGTTTTGGAAAAAGGGCAAATTATGGAGCAGGGAACGCACGATGAATTGATATCTAATCCGGATGGCTTTTATCGCAAAATGTTATCCATGCAAAATGTTTTGGATCAAAATTTAGGTGGCAATGTCTAGAAAATCTCCCAACTATCCCCTGTCTACTAGATCGGTGTATTATTCAATTTTACATCCTTGGTTGTCATTGGGCAAAGAATTTTTCTTTGACGGTTTTGTAGTCAAGGGCATGGAGAAGTTCCCATCGGATGGACCCATCATGCTTGTCGGGAATCATCAAAACGCGATGTTGGATCCTTTGGTCTTTTGTCGAATCATTCCAAAGCAGTTGCATTGGTTAGCTCGATCGGATGTTTTTAAAAACCCTATCGCTGCAAGGTTTTTATACAAGATCAATATGTTGCCTATTTATCGCGAAAAGGATAAGGTGTCTGATCAAATGGAACGCAACGAGGCAGTTTTTTCTGTTTGTAGAACACGATTGTCTAAAGGTGCTGTTATAGCCATGTTTCCAGAGGGCTCGCATCGCGGTAAGAAACAGTTAATGACCCCGCTCAAAAAAGGTTTTGCGCGATTGGCATTTTCTTCTATCGAGAAGGATATGAATTTGATGGAACTGAAAATAGTTCCAATTGGCATGGATTATAGTGATTTTTATAGTTACCATCCCAGGATGATTTTGGAGGTTGGTGAGCCCATCCCAGTTAAACAATTTTGGGAAGATTATACCCAAGATCCTAATCGTGCTGTAAATGCTTTGCTCAAGGTTACTCAAGAATCTTTGTCTAGTTTAATGGTGGATATCCGAGACGACGAGTCTTATGATATGCTCATTGAGATGGCACCTACCATTGAGAATGCGGTTGAAGGCGATCACTTTACAAAGTGGAATCATTACAGAATATTTTGTAATAAATATCAAGAAGTAGTTGATGAGGAGAAAGCAGTTTTGAATAAACTCTGGTCAACGCTGAATAAAGTTGGTCGAACTGCTGGAGAAATGGAGGAATTTGTTCAGGGCCCTACTTGGAAATGGCGTTTGTTATGGTGGGTAGAATTAATTCCGGGATTAATTGGTATGATTTTGTTTTATCCACATTATTGGGTTACGGAAAAATTTATCAAAAATAAGATTCAAGACGAGTTGTTTTATAATTCTATTCGATTGGCATCATATACTTTTTTAACCCCTCTGTATGTTCCAATCTTGTGGATGATTTTATTCAATAGTTTGTCTTTGACAAGCCACTGGTCTACACATGTTTGGGGAATAGTTTTTGTGCTATCACTCGGTATGTTTGCAGTGTCATTTAATAGATTAAATAACAAAAGAAAGCGTTTTGAGCGTTGGAGGAATTGGTCCAGAAGGAACATAGATTCCGCCAAAGAGATATTGTCATTAAGAAAATTGTGGAGGGAAATGCATGAGAACTAGTATTGCGAGAGTTAATGGAATGCAGCACATTGGTTTGGCTGTGAGTGATATGAATCGTTTTTTACCATTGTATCGGAAATTATTTGGATTAGATATTCCTTTTTTTGATTCAGTTCAGCCTGCGCCCTTGATGCAGGTATATACGCATGATGAGGTGATTACCAAGCGTGCAAGTATGGTCCTGAATTTACAAGGAGGATGTGCTATTGAGGTGATACAGCCAACATCATTTGAACCAAGATACAATTTAAAAGCTTTTGAGTGGGGCGATATTGGCATAAATTACATTCACTTTAAATCCAGAGACGTACATTTTTCACATGATGTAGCCAAGGGTATCGTAGAGAAAGTTTATGAGGTGCATGAGCGTCCGGATGGTAGGCCTGCGTTTTATTTGCAGGACCCTGACGGTAACTATTTTCAGTTTACTTCTGACGACCGCTGGTATACCAACAATGGTCATCATTCAGGTGGAGTAATGGGATGCGCCATTGGTGTTTCCAATATTGAGAATAGCCTCAAATTGTATGCAGATATTTTAGGATTTGATGAGGTGGTTTATGACAAAACGGGTCGTTTTGAAGAATGGAAAAATCACCCAGGAGGCGATGCTGAATTTAGACGAATCATGCTTCGTCCTTCAAAACCGACCGGAGGAGGTTTTGCCAAAGTAACGGGAACCAACTACATTGAGTTGATTCAAGTATTGTCTCGAGAGCCAAAAAAGATTTTCAAAGGCAGAATTTGGGGTGACCTTGGTTTTGTTCATTTGGGATTGGATGTTAAGGGAATGAAACAATTGGGTCAGCAATTGGCTTCGAAAGGTTTTCCCTTTACTTGTGATAGCCAAGATGCCCTGAATATGGGTAATACCAAAGTTCATTGTGTTTACATCGACGATCCTGATGGTATTTTGATAGAGATGATTGAGGTTTATAAAGTTCCGATCATGGAGAAATGGGGAATTTATTTGAACGTAGAAAAGCGAGATCCTCTGAAGCCACTACCTGATTTTATGTTGAAGGCCTTGCGGTTTAGTAGAATTAAGGACTAGTTACCGGGCGTTTTGTTTTCGGAGTAATTTTTGAAAGTATTGTGGAAAATGACGGTGAATCCAAAGTCCTAGCTTCTCCTTTCCGCCTACTCCAAATTCCCATTTGTTCTTTTCTATGCCCTGTTTAATTTGCTGAGCACATGCTTCAATACTAATGCCGTTGGATTGATTTTGGTCCATTTCACCTGTTGCTTGTCCCTTTCCATCTACTGCGTTTTTTGAGATGTCAGTGGCAATAAAGCCGGGAGTTACAAGTTGTACTTGAATACCAAATTCCTCAATTTCCATTCTCAAGCTTTCATAATATCCATGTAGCGCATGTTTGGATGCAGCATAAGATGACCTCAGGAAAAAGCCCCATTTGCCAGTAAAACTTGTGATGACAACGATTTTGCCGTTGCCTTGTTTTTTCATCATAGAAACAGCTGCAAGGGTAATTGGGATTTGTCCAAAGAAATTACTTTCAAAAATTTGTCTGGTAGTGTCCAAGTCCGTATCAGTTGCATTTGCCCTTTGGCTCACTCCTCCGCTGTGAATCAATACGTCCAATGATAGGTGTCGATTTTGAAAGGTATCAATCGCGGTGGCAATGGATGCTGAATTGTTGAGATCTAGAGGAATAATGTCTGAAAGTTTGGGAAAAGGCAACAGTTGTTGTGTATGTTGTAATTTATCACTATTTCTTGCGCTTAAAATGACATGTGCGCCAGCTTTATTTAATTCAATCGCTAGTCCTTGTCCAATGCCAGAACTTGCACCAATGATCCAAACTTTTTTATTATCCCAAATCATGCTGCAAGGTAGTTTGTTTTTTTTCTAGAATCATTAACTTCTAGTTAACCTGAACTTAACACTTGAAATACTACTTTTGTCCAAGAAATTACAATATGCAATACAGAATCCTGTTGGTGGATGATGAGCAAGACATCCTTGATTTGCTCCAGTACAATCTAGAAAAAGAAGGTTTTCAAGTTGTTACTGCGCAGAACGGAAGTGAAGCGGTTAACAAGGTTCCTGAGTTTAAACCACATCTCATCCTAATGGACGTTATGATGCCAGAAATGGATGGAATGGAGGCTTGCAGAGAAATTCGAGAGTTGCCTGATGGAAAGTCAACCATCATTGCATTTTTAACTGCACGTAGCGAGGATTACAGTCAAATGGCGGGTTTTGAGGCTGGAGGTGATGATTACATTGCCAAGCCCATCAAACCAAGAATTTTAGTTTCCAAAGTTAAGGCTTGGCTGAAACGGTTGGAAGGTCAGCCTACTCTAGCTCTTGAATCCTCTGACACAGGTGGTTTGGTCATCGATAAAGACAAATACATTGTCACCAGAGGATCTGAAGTATTTCATTTACCCAAAAAGGAATTTGAATTATTGGCCTTATTGGTTTCAGCTCCTGGAAGAGTTTTTACCCGAGATTTTATTTTAAATTCAGTGTGGGGAAACGATGTTATTGTCGGTGATCGCACCATTGATGTTCACATCAGAAAATTGCGTGAGAAGATTGGTGATGAATTTTTTAAAACAATTAAGGGAGTAGGGTATAAATTTGAACCGTGATGAAACCACGGACCCCTAATGGTGTAGCAGTATGGACTGCGACTTGGATAATATTGGTATTGTCCATTATTATCGCCGCACTGGTGGGTTTAAAGAAAATTGAGATTAATGCCATACTGCCTGTCGCAGTGGGCGTAGTTGTACTGGCGGTTTTTAGTTACTATCTCATTGGCTTCTTTATTGAGAATTTCTTATACGCCAAGATTAAGGTCATTTATAAAAACATTCACGCTTTTAAAAGTCAGTCAGATAAAAGAGCTCCACTACTTATGGCTGATGATGTTTTGCATGACATCGAAGATCAAGTTTCCGAGTGGGTGGAAGAAAAAATTAATGAGGTAAAAACCCTTAGAGATGCGGATTCATTCAGAAAAGAATTTATCGGCAATCTTGCACATGAATTAAAAACCCCACTATTTGGTATACAAGGTTACATTGAAACTTTGTTAGATGATGATCTTCAAGACCCAGAGCAGATTCGTTTATTCTTATCAAAGGCCAATAGGCAGGCTGATCGGTTGAATGCGTTGATTGGCGATCTAGATCAAATTTCCAAATTAGAGAGTGGTGGTATTCCAATTGTGATGTCTCGATTTGATTTGGTTCAATGTGTGCAGGCTGCAATGGAAACAGTGGAGAAATTGGCGATCACAAAAAATATTCATCTGTATGTCAAGGATGGATCTCCCAAGCAATTAATGGTTATAGGTGATTTTGCTCGGGTGCAACAAGTGTTAATCAATTTAATTTCAAATGCCATTTACTATGGTAACATCAATGGCGAGGTGAAAGTTAGATTTTATGACATGGAGGAGCATGTCTTGTGTGAAGTTGCGGATAATGGAATAGGAATAGCCAAAGAACATTTACCCCGCATCTTTGAACGTTTTTATCGGGTTGACAAAAGTCGCTCAAGAAATGATGGAGGTTCAGGCTTAGGTCTAGCCATCTGCAAACACATCATTGAAGCTCATCAGGAAACAATTAGTGTGAGAAGCACAGAGGGTATAGGTTCTACCTTTGCTTTTACACTAAAGAAGGCTTAGCCTCTTACAAAAGGGTTGAACTGCTTTTCATGGCCTATCGTTGTTAAAGGGCCATGTCCAGAAAATACTACGTAATCATCCGGCAAGGTATAGAGGCGTTTGATACTCTGCTCAATTTCATCGCCATCTCCCCCTGGTAAATCTATTCGGCCTATGCTTTCTCTAAAAAGTACATCTCCACTAAATATGGATTTGCTGGCGTGATGAATAAATGCCAAGTGTCCTTTGCAATGTCCAGGAACAAGCCAAGTTTCAACCATCTGATCAGCGATGCGCACATCACTATTTTCATCGATGTATGAAGAAGCTTGCGGAGAAGGAGTATAGGGAATTCCCCAAACTTGGCTCATTTGAATGGATCTCTCGACATTACTCTCTTCCAAGATGTGGTAGTATAGCGGCAAGTTCCATTGGCTTATGCAATACGCATTTCCCAGAATATGGTCAATATGACAATGTGTATTGATAATACAATTCAGTTGAATGTTGTTTTCTTGAACAAAATTTTTAAAACTTTTTTCTTCTGATACTTGGCTAAACCCAGGGTCAATCAAGGTTGCCAAGTTATTTTCATTGACAACGAGATAAGTATTTTCCTGAAAAGGACCTACAGGCCAAACATACACCGTTAAATTATCCCTTTTTATGGATTGTGGAGCCATATATTGAACTTTATTGAATTAAATTGCGGCAATGATAATGCGAAAAATCCATGTCTTGTTGGTTCTACTTTTTTTGAGTGGTTCTGCATGGACATATGGTCAGTTTTATCAAGGAAGTAATTTAACTTTTGGTAAGAATAGAGTCCAATATCGAGATTTTGAATGGTCATATTTCTCGGGTAAATATGCCGATGTTTATTTCTATCAGGGTGGTGAGAAATTGGCATTAGAAACAGCCAAAAAATCAGATGCCATTATTTCCGAGATGATTGCCTATTTCGGTTTTCAGCCCTCAGAACGCATCTACATCATGTCTTATCTCAGCCAATCTGATATGCGTCAAAGCAACATTGGAACCACTTTGGACGAGAACAATGGTGTAATGGGGACATCTCAGATTATACAGAATAAATTATTTGTTTTTTTTGAAGGCAATCAAGATGCCTATTATTCCCAGCTGAGACGTGGATTAGCAGAGATAGCGATCTCCCAAGTTTTATTGGGAAATTCTTGGAAGGATGCTGTGAAAGCTTTGGCATTTTCAAATTATCCAGACTGGTTTGTACAGGGTATGGCATATTGGTTAGGTGGTGAGGAGCAAGATGTGCTTGATGTATTTATGATGCAGGAATTGAAGAGAAAGAAAATTCAAATCAATTTCTGGAAGAATGAATCAGCCCGATTAGGCGGAGCGGCTTTTTGGAGTTTTATAGCAGAGAGATATGGCAGCAATGTCATTCCCAGTATTCTTCAGATGTCTCGGTTTGCACGAGGAATTGATTTAGGTTTTGAATTGATTATTGGAAAGTCCATGGACGCGTTGGTTCAAGAATTTTATCAATACTACAAAACCCGAGTTCAAAGAATGGATTTGCCCCAAGATTACAGCAAAGACCCGAGGATTCAAAAGAAGATGGGCGCTCTGGCGTTGAAGTCAAAAAAGAAGTTTAAATACAGAGATTATTCTTTGAGTCCGGACGGTAAGTATTGGTCATTTGTAACTCACGAATGGGGTCAATACCGCGTTTGGGTATATGATGTGGAACATGATCGATTGAAATGTATACTCAAAAGACAACCCAAATCTGATCGGTTAAATGATTTCACGTACCCGCATGTGGCTTGGCATCCTGGAGGTGAAATGCTCGCAATTTTTTATGAGAAGAGAGGGTTCCTGAAATATGCCCAGTGGAATGTGAAAGAGAAGAGTTGGACAGAGAAGCAAGTATTTGCAGTGGATAAAATGCTCATGCCGCGTTTTAGTCAGGATGGAAAAAATATTGTTTTTATTGGAGTCAATAGCGGAAGAAGTGATGTGTTTGTCATGCCAACAATTGGTAATACGCCTAAGCCCATTACCAAAACAGAAGAGGATGATTATTCTCCCGTTTTTCTACCCAATAAAAAGGTTATTTATTTATCCAAAGAAAAGGGTGAGAATGGTCCTCTTTATGTCTTGAACCAAATAGAACCTACTTCAATATCGGCAAAACCAGAAAGGATTTTTGAAAGTAATTATCCTTTGACTTTTGCTTTTGAATGGGGAAAAGAGGAAATGGGTTGCGTTGAAAGCAGAGAAGAAGGTCAATTGTTTTATCAAATTCGTTGGGACTCAGTAATTGCTTCCATAGATACAACCATTCATTATCGAAAGGAACCTAAAGTTCGCCAGTTATCGGAGTTATCGTATTTTTCTGACGTTCGGTCATGGAGGGGGCAAGACAGCACATGGGTAGTGGAACATGGATTTTATGGACATCCGGCGATGGTTTTGCAACGTTTGAATTCATCAGCATTACTTTCAAAAATACCAGGATCATTGCAACAAATTACGGCCTTGCAATCGGACACTTTGAAATGGGTTGGGAGAAGTTCAGGATTAGGTGAAATTCAAATTGCGGATTATCTTTTTGCAGATGAAAGGAGGGCATTTACCTTAGAAAAGAAGACTTTGGTTTTGGATGAAAAATCAGACATCAAAAACAAAGAAAAGAAACCAACTGAGTGGCGACGCAGTAATTATGAATTGAATTTCACTACAGATTTTGCTACGACAAAATTGGATAATTCTTTTGCGAGTCAGTTTTATCAAAGCGCGGATGCAGGTCCTACGAGCATATTTCCTGGAATGAGCGCACTTTTTAAAGTTTCACTCAGTGATTTATTAGAGGATTATCGCTTAACTGGAGCTGTTAGGTTGTCTATGGATATTAAGAACAGTGATTTTGGAGTTGCATTTGAGAACAACAAGGATCGCATAGATAAAAAATGGTCTTTACAGCGCAGATCGCAAAAATGGGGAGGCGTAAATAATGCTTACAGGCAAGAGACTTATTATGTGACGCATGAGTGGAAGTGTCCTTTGGATGAATTTCAGGCTTTTAAAGTTTCTGCGGTTTATCGTTGGGATAGGAGCATCAATTTGAGCGTTGATCCCAATAGCTTGGCGTTCCCAAATCAAAATGAACACCATGCTGGATTGCTCGCAGAATATGTCATGGATAATACCCGTTCATTGGGATTGAATTTGATGCAAGGTGTACGCGGAAAGCTTTGGTATGAACGATACCAGCAACTGAATGTTTGGGATAAAAAAACGGATATGCAAGTAATAGGAGGAGACTTCAGATATTACGTGCCTATTCACAGAACTATTATTGGAGCATTCAGAGTGTCGGGGGCGACATCTTTTGGAACGCAAAAAATTGTGCATTACCTCGGGGGAGTTGACAATTGGTTGGTGCAAAGAGTTGACGAGTCCACTGTGATTTCCGATCAGATGAATTACAAGTTTGCTTCTTTTTGTGGTCCAATGCGCGGTTTCTATATCAATGCTCGAAATGGAAATTCCTTTGCTACGATCAATAGTGAAATACGTCTTCCCTTGTTTAGTTATTTGGCTAAACAGCCCATTAAAAGTGAGTTCATCAGACATTTTCAGGTCATAGGCTTTTATGATGTAGGATCAGCATGGACAGGTGCAACGCCTTATTCCAATGAAAGTACTTTCAATACGAATAGTGTTACTCAAAATCCGGTAACAGTAACAGTAAGTAGCAACCGTGAGCCCATAATTATGGGATATGGATTTGGCTTAAGATCCAAAGTATTGGGTTACTTCATGCGTGCCGATTGGGCATGGGGAATAGACGACAATCAAGTTTTGCCTCGTGTATTTTACCTGTCGTTGAATATGGATTTCTAAGCAAAACCCCGATTCTTAGAATCGTACGTTAGCTCTCTTCACACCACCACCGCTTCTTCCACGCATCCAATTGTACTTGGATTTGTAAAAGTTAGATTTAGAACGAATAACCTTGGATACATATACTTGAAAAGTCATGTAGTTGTCGTTGTTCAATGGATTTCCTCGAGGACTGTTTTGGTACCAGAAATTGGCAGCGGGAATGTTATCTACATTCATCGGGCTATCGATGTATTCTTCATCAAAAGAATAAAAAACATAACCTGTGACTATAGGAGCATCAATTTCTCCAGCAGTCTCTCTAATTCTTTGCTTGGTTGGATATTCTTTTGAGATATCATCCAAATAGTCTGTGAAAGTTAGTCTCCAATTGTATTCCCAACCCACACGCCATTTCTTTTGATAAGTGAAATACATACCGATTCCCATAGGGATAGAGACGGCAAAAGGAGAATAGGCATTATCCTGTCCTTCTGTTTTGTATTTGCGCAAAGGAATCCAAGTATCGTAATAGTTGGCGGCTGGATTACCAGTTGCTGAGCCGATATAATCCGCAGCATATTCGTTGATATAACCTTTTGGATTGGTGTATAAACCAGACACACCACTGAAAACGTAGATTTTCATATCCGGATTGAAGTAGCCTTGGTTACTCAAATCACTGTCATAATAAAGCGTATATTCCAATCGCGCACTCAATTCTAACATATCGTTTTTGAATTGAAGGTTTCTAGCTCTTCTCGGAAAATAAGTGGAAAGTTGGTCTGTATCTTGGATTCTCAAGTAGTCTAAAGTTGCACTGTATGCAATCCTTTTGCTTTTTCTTTTGCGAATAAATCCGCCTACTGCCCAGCGTGTTGAGGGCATGTGCATATCCACCACAAAGTCTCTGCGTGGTAATCCTTTACCACCGATATCCCCCAAATAGTTGGCTGCGCCAAGGCGCATTCCATAGTCATATTTGAATTGTGAGAAAGAGTCTTCCACAACCAAACTGCACAAAATGAAGAGGATAAAGAGCTTTTTCATGGTCTTGTTTGAAGTTTCGAATATACGAAAAAAATGATTGATTCAATTTTTCAACAATTCAGGAATAGGTCTTACCTTTCAACCGTGAAAAAACTCACAGATATTTTAGGTGTTCGATACCCCATAATCCAAGGGGGAATGATTTGGTGTTCGGGTTGGGAATTGGCATCAGCAGTAAGTAATGCAGGTGGTTTGGGCACCATAGGAGCGGGGTCGATGTATCCCGATGTTTTGCGAGATCAGATAAGAAAGTGTAAGGCCGCTACTCACCTTCCTTTTGCGGTGAATCTACCCTTGATTTATCCACAAGTCTCTGAACACATTCAAATAATTTTAGAAGAAGAGGTTCCTGTTGTGATCACCTCTGCTGGAAACCCCAAACTTTATGCCCCCACTTTTAAGGAAGCGGGTCGGGTATTGATGCATGTTGTGTCAAGCGCTAAATTTGCTAAAAAGGCTCAAGAGGCTGGTTGTGATGCTGTAATAGCTGAAGGTTTTGAAGCTGGAGGCCACAACGGAAGGGAAGAGACTACAACACTATGTTTGATACCTCAAGTTGTAGATTCTGTTAGTATTCCAGTGGTTGCTGCTGGTGGAATAGCCGATGGGAGATCGATGCTAGCAGCCATGGTATTGGGCGCTTCGGGTGTTCAAATGGGATCTCGTTTCGTTTTAACGCACGAGAGTTCAGCGCACATGAATTTTAAGATGGCTGTCAAAGATGCCCAAGAAGGGGATACGCAACTTACATTGAAAGAACTTACTCCAGTGAGACTTTTGAATGGTCCATTTGCAGATTCGGTTAGGCAAGCATATCAATCTCATGCAACAATTGATGAATTAAAGTCGTTATTAGGAAGAGGCCGAGCTAAGAAAGGCATGTTCGAAGGAGATATGATTGAGGGGGAGTTAGAAATTGGACAGGTTTCTGCGCGAATGAATGATTTGATTTCGGCTGAGGATGTAGTTAAGCAGACTATGCAGGAGTATGAGGAGAGAATTAGAAAAATGTGTGAGTTGTCAAGATAAATGAGATTTGTTTTATTCATATTGAGTTGTACAATTTGGCAAGTGCTACAGGGACAGGTTTTGTCTCCAGATATAGATTGTTCTCAAGTGGATGTGACGGGTGCTACAACCATACAGTGGACCATTCCTCAGGATCTGAACAATGAGTTTATCGCGTATCATATTTTTTCCTCTGTTGGGGGTGGTAGCTTTTCTGAGATAGGGCAAGTGATGAGTTTAAATACTTCATTTTTCATAGATGGAGTAAATAATGCCAATAGTGATGAGATCTGTTATTATGTAGTTGTGGAATACTCCAGCCCTGCTGGAAATATGATGGCAGACCCGGGGTTGACTTTTTGTAACACCTTCTTAACAGCTACTTCTTCAACCAACCCGCAGGGCTATGTAGATTTGGATTGGACAGGTACCGGGGCAAGTAATTTTACACTGGCGTGGGACAATGGTTCTAATTTGTGGAATAATATTTTAACTATTCCATTTTATGCCAATGACACTTCATTGGAGGTAATCACATGTGGAGATCCTTTGAGTTTTGTTATATATGCCAATCAAGGGGTTTGTGCCAATGTTAGCAACATTGCCTCTGGAATTTTCTTTGATCAAACGCCACCGGCAATTCCAATTGTAACGTCAGTTAGCGTGACTGAAGGGCATCCTCAAATATTTTGGAATCCAAGTACTTCTATTGATACAGATGGATATATTCTTTACCGGTGTTCAGGAGGTGGTGTCACTGTTTTAGATACTGTAACATCAGCTGTGCAGTCTTTTGTCGATATATCGGTGAATAGCGCAACCCAAACGGGTTGTTACCTTTTATCTGCATTTGATGGTTGTCTCACGGGAAATCCGCCAAGTCCAAATACCAGTCCGACAGGAAATACATGTAATTGTTCCATGTTATTAACGCCATTGGTTCAAACACCATGTACGGACAAAATAACACTAACCTGGACTCCCTACAGTGGTTGGGAAAGTGGTGTAGCTTTCTATGTGCTCTTTCACGCTGAAGCCGCGGGAAATTTCTATGCTATTGATACAATTCCTGCCAATACTATTTCATGGCTTCACAATCTGAATAATTACGTGAGCCTTGATCATAGCTTTTATATCATGGCTGTTAGTAATGAAGGATTTTTTGCCATCAGTAATGTGCAGGCTATCACTTTGAATTACCCTACTCCTCCAGCGGTCAATTATTTGTCATCTGTCTCTGTCACTGAAAATGACGAGATAGAGGTTACGGTTCAAACTTCTTTAACAAGTGATCCACATTACTACTACTTACAGTACTTCAATGATTTTTTTGAGGAATGGATGAATGTTGATGTCTCTGCCCAAGAGAATAATGTTACACCAGTTGTTTTTACGGTGCCCAACATGAATCCTCAATATTTTTCTTATCAATTTCGAGTAGCCATTATCAATGAATGCAGCGATACCACAGCAATCACGAATATTGGTAAGAATATTTTATTAGAAGGTTTGGTATACGATGATGCTGATGTCAATGCCATTCAATGGACTCCGTATCAAGTTTGGACCAATGGAATTGAAAAATACAATGTGTACAGAAAGGTTGGTAAGAATGGGTCTTTCACCAAAATATTGGAATTTAATCCCACCATACAAGGGCACTACGATGACATTGATTCTTTGTTCATGAGTGAGGGACTATTTTACTACCGAATAGAAGCAATAGCTAATCCCACAGCTAATTTTCCGGACACTTCATTCAGTGCTTTTTCAAATGCTGTTGAGATGCTACAGGCACCCAAGATTTTTATTCCCAATGCCATGATGATTGGCGGGGTAAACAATGTCTTTAAGCCTGTAATTTCATTTGCGCCACTGGATTTCTTTGAAATGTATGTATATAGTAGGTGGGGTGATGTTTTGTATGAAGGGCATGATTATAACCAAGGATGGGATGGGACAGATGAAGGTGGTAAACAAGTGCCTCAAGGAGCATATGTTTATTATATCCGCTACCGCAAAGGAACGGATGCACCCATAGAAGCACGAGGTCAAGTGATTGTGTTGTATGGACAATAAGCACTCCGGATATCTATGGGTAGTGGATGCAGGCAATTCATCTATCAAAGCAGCCCTTTTTTTAGCAGATAATTGTATTGAAATTCAGCATTGGACTTATTCGAATTTTGTTTTGGAATGGCGAGCATATTGGACTCGATGGCAGTTCCCCAGGGTTGCTTTTTCTGCTGTTGGAATTGATTTACCTGAAGATTTTACAGAGATAGCTCAACCTCTTGATATATCCTCCTTAAACGATTGGCACTGGGATTATGAGGTTCGTGAATCTTTGGGAGTGGATCGCATTGCTGCGGTTTTGGGAGCTGCACATTTTTTCCCGCAATTGCAAAAAATATTGGTTGTTGATATGGGTACTTGCGTTACCTATACCATGTCCAATGGCAAAGAGATCATTGGCTTGTCTATAGTGCCCGGTTTGGAGATGAGATGGAAGGCGATGAATCACTTTACCCAGAAATTACCATTGGTTAATTGGGAAACGCTTGTTGAGAAGCGCGGCACTCTTCAGAATTTATGGGAAGGAGGAAAAAGAGGTTGGCTGATGGAACAACTGAATTGGATTACATATTTTTGTCAATTGTACCAAGTCGATCAAGTCGTATTGACAGGATCGGATGTTGTACATTTGGAAAATAATGAGCATGCAAATTGGAAAAAAATTCCCTATTTGAATTTGTATGGATTAAAAGCTTGGATGGATGTATAGATTATTATTGACAGGTTGGTTGAGTATATGTGTGGGTTGGGTTTTTGCTCAATACACCATCAATGATCCTTTCACAAGATGGGGTGTAGGTGAGCTAACGTTAGGAGACAATACTTCTGCAAGAGCCCTCGGTGGAGCGTCTCTTTTCCCGAGTGATTACAACATTGTCAATTTGAATAGTGCTGCTAGTTACGCTTTGCTAAAAGAGACAACATTCCAAGCGGGTGGTTGGATTTCTGAAAGCAAGTATCAACCATCTGCTGGTGTTTTTCGTTCGGGTCAGTGGGGAGAAATGGCATTAGGCTTTAAGCAACAGGGGTCTAAATATGGCTTTGCCATGGGAGTGAATTCTTTTAGTAGAATGGGTTACAATTTTGGACAAGATTTTACAGTCAATGATTCTGTAGGAGGACAACAAGTGCATAGTGGAGAGGGTGGAATAAATCAGTTTGTTTTTGGTGCTGCGCGAAAATGGTCATGGGGTCAGGATAGCGCCCATTGGGTAGGACATCAACTGGCGCTGGGTGTTAATGGTGCTTTTATGTTTGGCTCTTTGGGATACCATAGAAAAATGGATTTTCAAAATACCCAAACCTACAACAGCCGATTTGATAATTGGGTTACTGTTCAGGATATCCGACCCGATTTTTCTTTTCATTACCAATTCCCATTGATTGGAAATACAAAACAAAAAGAAAAAACAAATCTGTGGGTGATGTCCGTTGCTGGGCAATATACTCCTCAGTTTCGTTTAAACGGAGATCAAAATATTTATGGTATTTCATATGTGAAATATGCCGGTGTTGATGTTACCATTGATACGGGTTTTGTATCCTTGAATCAAACTGGAAACGTATTGGTTCCACAGCGTATTCAATTGGGAGGTGTAGTCTCGGCATTTTTTAAATCGGGTGCGCGCTTGGATATCTATGGACAATATACACAGCAAGATTGGCGCAAGAGCAATACAAATTTTGCACTTACTGCATATTCTGACTTGAATATAGCACGCTCTGCATCGGTTGGTGTCGAGTTTATCCCGCTGAGCAATGAAAGAGCTACCAACGCCTTGCAGCTTACTCACTTCCGCTTGGGCTATCGCTCAGGCCAAGACTATATCAAGATTAATCAAGAATCGGTGCATGTTCAGGTCTATTCCGCAGGGGTGAGCATTCCGATTCGTTCCTCCAAAACCAATTCAAGCATACAATTTTCCTATCAATGGTTAAATAAGACAACCGACTCTGGTTGGGGAATGCATCAAAATATTGTCGGAATAGGTTTTCAGATGAGCCCATTTGAAAGATGGTTTGTAGTTCGCAAGTATGACTAAATTTTTTTTAATCATATTGGTTTCAATCTCTTTGGTTTCTTGTCAAAATGAGATAGCAGAAATTAAAGCTGTTACTGATTATTTTAACTACCCCATTCAGGCAGTTGAGAATGCGGATTATTTATATTCGGAAAGGGCAAATAAATCAACCCGATTAGAGGCTCCTCTCCTAGAAAGATATTACAATGATACCAGTCAGATTGTTGCAAGCAAAGGATTTAAAATGACGTTCTACAGCAAAGAAGGATTGGCGGATGCTTGGCTCATTGGGGATCACGGAGAATTTTGGGAGAAGTCAGGTGTATTTCACGCAACAGGTCATGTCAAAATGGAGAATACTGAAGGGGAATCTATGACAACGGAGAAGGTGACTTTTTTCAGGGATAGTGATTTAATCAAAACGGATGATTGGGTGACGATTCAGACCAAGACCGGAACGCTGCACGGTAAGGGATTATTAAGCAATAGCGCATTTACGGAATATCAGATTTTACAACCAACAGGACAATTCAATATTTCAGAACCATGAACCCATTAAAAGTAGCCAAGTTTTTTGTTCACTTTTGGTTAGCATTAACCATGGCATCGTTGATTTATGCCATTTATATCGCTTTAAACAAAGGATGGGATGGATTGGTTTATTTCGTACCCACAGCCATTGCTGGATTTCAGTATTACGTTAGACGAAAAATGTACTACCGCTTACTGACCAAAAACGATAACACTTCTCATTGATGTCGATTACAGATTCTTGGATTTTTTGGGTTTTACTGAGCATGCTTGTCTGTGCATTTTCTAGTGGTATGGAGATGGCCTTTATTTCTGCCAATCATCTTAAAGTAGAATTAGATAAGAAGCAAGGAATTTGGTCGGCTGGTATTGTGAGTTATTTGATAGGTCGACCTAAGTTGTTTTTATCTGCAATGCTCATTGGAAACAATATAGGTCTTGTTGTTTTTGGAATCAAATTAGGAGATCAAGTGGTTTCCATCATCGAAGGCCAATTGCCTTGGATAGCAGAGATGTTAGGCGGGGGTGGAATTTTATTAGTTCAGACCGTAATATCAACAATAATTATTTTGATTTTTGGGGAGTTCGTCCCCAAAGTTATCGTCTCCACTTCACCCAATCGCTGGCTCAATATCCTGGCGATACCCCTGATTATTTGGTACATTGTTCTTTGGCCTTTTGCCTACTTTGTTACTTCAATCGCTCAACTCATCATCGGTAAAAAATCTTCCCAAGCAGATGAGAAACGGGTATTTGGAAGAGTGGATTTGGATGATTACTTGGAAACAGTAACGGGCAATCAAGATCCAAGTAATTCTTTGGATCACGAAATAGAGATTTTTCAGAATGCCCTGGATTTTTCAAAGATTAAGGCAAGAGATTGTATGATCCCACGCAATGAAATCGTGGCTGTCTCAGTGGATTGTACCATGGAAGACCTGCACGCAAAATTTGTAGAATCGCGTTTGTCCAAGATTTTGGTTTATCGAAATAATATTGACGATATCATTGGATATGTTCACTCATTTGATTTGCTACTCAGGTCGCCAACACTAGCGGGTTTGATCAGACCTATTAGTATTATCCCAGAGGCAATGCCCGCCCAAGAAATGCTTTCTATGAACATCAGGGAAAAGCGACATGTATTCATTGTTATTGATGAATTTGGTGGAACCGCAGGTATGGCTACTTTGGAGGATGTTATTGAGGAGATTGTGGGAGAAATTGAAGATGAGCATGACGATGTAGAATTGAACAATGCGCATCAAGAAGACGGGACTTGGCTTTTTTCTGGAAGAGACGAAATCAAATTTCTCAATGATACGTATCAAATTCAACTTCCTGAAAACGAGGAAGATTATGATACCATCAACGGACTACTTTTATTTTACTTGGAAGATTTCCCCGATGTAGGACAAAAGGTAGATGTCGGTAGATATGAGATTGAAATAATTGAGGTTTCAGAGCAAATGGTGAAAAAGGTCAAGGTGAGGGACTTATAGCCAAAGTTTTTGTTTAAAGTTTCTCAAAATTTACGATATTCGCATTCCTTAAAATGTATAGATATGGCAATGATTGAAAAAATCAGAAGACAAGGTTGGCTCGTTCTCGTAGTAGTTGGAGTAGGTGTCATCGGGTATTTAATTCCTTATGATGCGGTAATGGCCTTGATGGGCAAAGGCGCTAAAGATGCAGGTGAAATTGATGGAAAAACCATTGATGCGGCTGCATGGCAACAAGCGGTTGAGAAACAACGTGTTCTGTTTGATTATAGCAGCAATGAGAGTTCATTGTCAAATGATACATGGAATACTTTGACAGAAGAGAAATTGTATGCAGACGAGTTTGACGCAATGGATATTTCTGTTTCAGATGAGGAGTTGGATGAGGTTATGTTTGGAAAGATTTTGTCTCCTTTTGTGAAAAATACCATTTATGGTGGTCGCGATTCTTCAAGCTTCAAGGAGCAGATGCGCCAACGTTTTGAAACTATCGATCCTAACGATCCATCTTGGACAATTGAGAAGGCGGATGCTTGGAAAGAATTTGTTCGTTACAAGCGCAAGAAAGAGAAGTATGACAACATGATTAAGTTGGGTGCTTACTCAAACTCTTTGGATGCCAAGTATGCCTTCACAGCTCAAAATGATCGTACATCGGTTGAATTTGTTGCCAAGTCTTTCATGGAGATTCCTGATGCAGAAGTTGCCGTTACGGATGAAGATATTCGTGCATACTACAACAAGCACAAATCAGAAAGAGAGTATAAGCAAGAGCGTAGCCGCAGTGTGAACTATGTAAATATGGCTATCAAGCCAAGTGAATCAGATTTGCAAGCGATCAAGACATCCATGGATGCAATGATTCGCGAGTTCAGAATGGCCAAGAACGATTCAGCCTATGCGGCAAGTAAAGCCATTACTGCGGGTCAGGGCAAAGTGCGTTATCAGCCAGGTACTTTCTCAGAGCCATTCAATTCTCAAATTGCATCTGATTCTGTAGGAAAAGTATTAGGTCCAATTGCACACAATGGTGCGTTGAAATTGGTGAAAATTTCTAAGCGTGTTTCTGAAGTAGATAGCGTTGCTGCACGTCACATTTTGATCAAAGATCAATCTCCAAAAGGAAAAGCAAAAGCGGATTCTATTGTCAACGTAATCAAAGCCAAAAAGAATTTTGCTGAAATGGCTAAGATGTTTGGAACGGATGCAACAAAAGACAAAGGTGGCGATTTGGGAACTTTTGCTCGCGGTGCTATGGTACCTGAGTTTGACAAGGCATGTTTTAACGGAACTGTAGGTCAATTGCAAGTAGTGAAAACACAGTTTGGTTACCATGTTGTGGAAGTAACTAAAAAGAATGCACCAAAGATGAATACCTATGTGGCTATTGTGGATCAAACTCAAGATCCAAGTCCACAAACGAGAAAAGAGGCTTTCAATAAAATGCGTGACTTGACGATCAACAGTCAGGATACTGCATCTTTCCGAGCTAATGTTAAGGCAATGGACGCGAACGCTCAAATAGTTAGTGCTAAGATGATTGCGCCAAATGCAACTTCTGTTACAGGATTAGCGGAAGCTCAATCTTTAGTTTCATGGGCTTATTCAGCGGATATCAATGAAATTTCTCAGCCAATTTTAATTGGTAATGGATGGGTAGTTGCTGTATTAACTGAGATTCGCGAGCGTGGTGTTCCAGCTTTTGAAGATGTGAAAGATGTAATGAAGGTTAAAGTAATCAAAGAGAAGAAAGGTGAAATGTGGGTGGCTAAAATGAAAGGTTCTTCATTGCAGGAAATTGCCAAGAATACTGGACTTACAGTGAAGCGTTCAGACAACTTGGGAATGCGCAACGGAAATCTTCCAGAGGCTGGAATTGGTGAGCCAGAGTTTGCCTTGATTGGTACTATTTTCGGATTGGCCAAAGACAAGGTTTCTGAGCCTATCGTAGGAGAGGGTGGTGTATATGTGGTGAAGCGTGTATCGGATGTAGCAAGTGCGCAAAGCATGGATAATTACGCTACTGAGAAAAAGATGTTGAATCAAAATGCTAAGGCCTCTATGTCAGGTCGTGTATTTGGTGCATACCGCGAATCAGCGGACATCGATGATCGCCGTTTTATCAATGACTAATCATCAGAATGAATAAAGAAAAAGGCTCCTTATGGAGCCTTTTTTATTGTTAACCAGGAACTGTCGCCATAGCTCAAGAATCGGTAATCTTTCTCTAGAGCATGATGGTAAATACGTTTCCAATCTTCACCAATTGCTGCATATACCAGAAGGAGCAAGGTGCTTTTGGGTTGATGAAAATTAGTTATCAAAACATCAGCAGCTTTAATTTCGTAGGAGGGACCCATAATGATTTGGGTGGAGCCTACGATTTTTTCCCAATTGTTGATTTGCATCTTTAAAAGCAATTCAGTCATCACAGTGAGCGGATTCTTTTTTTGAATTGTTTGATAAGGTAACCACTGACTCACATGGAATAAACCTTGCTCATCGGGATTGAGGTCTTCATGGGCTATCCAAAAAATACTTTCTAATGTTCTCAATGCAGTTGTACCTACAACTACAATGCGACCCGATTTTTGCCATTGTCGAATCCAACTTTGAATAAGAGATTTTGAAACCTCAAAATACTCCGCATGCATCACGTGGTCACCCAATTGTTCTGTATTCACTGGTTTGAACGTTCCAGCACCAACATGTAGGGTTAGCGATTGTTGCTCAACTCCTTTGTCTTTTAATGCACTTAAAATATCTTCATCAAAATGAAGAGAAGCTGTTGGGGCGGCCACAGATCCTGATAATTGTGCAAACAGGGTTTGATACCGATCATAATCTTCAGGTTCTGTTGCTCTGTTTAAATAAGGAGGAATTGGAAGTTCGCCAACGGCATCGAGAATCTCAGCGAATGTGGGTCCAGCCCATCTGAATTCAATGATAAAGGCATTTTCTGATTTCCTTAGGCACGTTGCCGATAAGGTGACATCAACTCCATTTACTTGTAATGTCAAATAGAGATCACCTTCCTTCCATTTTTTAGCACCGCCTACAAAACATTTCCAAATTACTTGTTGACGTTGACTCAATGCTTGGGTATGGTCCATACCTGCGGGCTCTAGGCAAAAAATTTCGATTATTGCTCCGGTGCTTTTTTGGAAATGCAATCTCGCTGGAATGACTTTCGTATTGTTCACTACCCACAGATCCTGTGCATTAAAAAGATGGACGATATCTGTGAATTTTTTATCGCTAATTTGTCCATCTTCAAAATGTAAAAGTTTAGAATCACTTCGTTTCTCTAAAGGATACTTGGCAATTCTTTCATCCGGTAATGGATAGCTGAAATCTTCGATATTTATTTCTTGAATCTTGTTCACTTTGCGAATCTACGACAAGGAATTTCGCATCTTTGTTTCATGAAAAAAACTTTTTTGTTGGTGCTGTTAACGACCGTTATCCATCTCATTTCAGATGGGCAACAAGTAGCCCAAAAGTGGTTCGCAACTTTGGAATTAAATGGAGAGAAACTACCATTGCGCATAGAATTAGCTGATAATGCAAAAGAGGTAAAGCTCTACAGTCCGCGCCAATCGGCAAAAGGTTTTGACGTTCAAAATTGGCAATGCGATGAAAAAAAAATGAGTTGGGAGGTAAAGTCGTTGCGCATTTCTTTTTCTGGTGAATGGATTTCCGATTCTGCTTATTATTTGGGTCAATTTATTCAAGGAGGATTCAAGGCTCCATTGAGATGGTCGAGCAAGGAAACAGTGTCGCCGGTGAAGGTGAATAATCGTCCTCAAACGCCAAAACCTCCATTTGATTATTATTCAGAAGAGTTGACTTTTACTTCCGATGATCATGGTAAAAAAATACAAATGAGCGGAACATTGGTCACTCCCCAAGGTGATGGTCCATTTCCTTGTTTGATTATGGTGAGTGGAAGCGGTCCGCAAAATAGAAATGAAGAATTGATGGGTCACCAACCCTTTGCGGTTATTTCGGATGCCTTGGCCAAGAAAGGTTGGGCGACATTTAGATATGATGATAGAGGCGTGGCACAATCTGAGGGTAATTTTTCTAAAGCTACAACCATTGATTTTGCTTTGGATGCCAATCTTGCTTGGACGATGATTAGTCAATATCCAAGAATTGATTCCAAAAGAGTGGGCTTGCTTGGTCATAGCGAAGGAGGATTGGTAGCGCCTATTGTTGCTGCAGAAAATAAAGATGTTTATTGCATAGTTTCAATGGCAGGGCCTGGTGTTTCAGGAAGTCAAATTATTTTACAGCAAATTGAGGACATAGCCAAAGCTGAGGGTGAATCTGAAGAATCCATGAGGGAATCATTGGATATGGCCAATGCTGTGATGACATTTGTGAGCAACGAAAAAGATTCGCTGTCAGCGGCAAAAACAATTCGAAAATATATTTTCAAGGTTCAAAGGAAAAAGTCTAAGGAAGTTAAGCAGGCGATTTATGAATCGTATAATGGTTCTTTCAATAGCATTTGGATGAAGAAATTCATTGATTTGAATCCGTTGCCTTATTGGCAAAAAGTACAATGTCAAACTTTGATTTTGAATGGAGACAAAGATTGGCAAGTGCGTTGGAATATAAACGCAAATAAAATTGCAGATGTACTCCTGAAAAATCAAGTTCCATTTCAAAAAGTAATTTTAGCCGATCACAACCATTTATTTCAATATACGGAAACCGGAAAGGTCTCTGAGTATTCCAAGTTGGAAGAAACCATTTCTCCTGAAACCTTGAAGAGCATTGTAGATTGGTTGAGCAAATTGCCATGAAATTAACGGCTGTGTTGTAAGTTTGAAGACTATATTATCGAAATGAGCGAAAAAATATTGATCATCGGTGCCTCTGGGCAAATTGGCATTGAATTGACGGAAAGATTGCGTGCCCAATGGGGAAATGATGCTGTTGTAGCTGCCGATGTAAAGCATGAAAAAGATGTGGATCCTTCTTTGTTGAACGGACCGTATGAGGTACTCAATACTTTGGACAAAGATGGTTTGTTTGCAATTGTCAAGAAATACGGAATCACACAGGTTTATCAGCTTGCTGCGTTGCTGTCGGCTACTGCCGAAAAGAATCCAGCTTTTGCTTGGGAATTGAATATGAATGGACTTTTCTACATTTTGGATTTGGCCAAGGAGAAACATATTCAAAAGATATATTGGCCAAGTTCAATTGCAGTATTTGGACCCAGTACGCCCAAATGGAATACACCACAGGATACCGTCATGGATCCCAACACCGTTTATGGAATCAGCAAATTGGCTGGTGAACGTTGGTGTGATTATTACCACCAGAAGCATCAAGTAGATGTTCGTAGTATTCGATATCCAGGATTGATTGGTTACAAGAGCGCACCTGGAGGGGGAACAACAGATTATGCAGTTGACATATTTTACAAAGCTCTACAAGAGAAAAAATATACCTGTTTCTTGGCGGGTGATACTGCACTTCCCATGATGATGATGAGCGATGCAATTCAGGCAACTGTTCAATTGATGGAGGCTGATGCTTCGCGGTTGACTGTAGGAGGCGCATATAATTTGGCTGGAATGACATTTACGCCAGATGAATTGACCACAGAAATTCAAAAGCATATTCCTGAATTCACCATTGAATATCAACCTGATTTTAGACAAGCTATTGCCAATTCATGGCCTAGCTCAATCGATGACGCAATTGCAGCGCGTGATTGGGATTGGAAAGCAGAATACGATACCCCAAAGTTGGTAGCCAAGATGTTAGAAGAGATTACAAAGAAGATTGGTTAATATGACACGAGAATTATATATATACAATAGCCTAACCAGAAATAAGGATTTGTTTCAGCCTATTAGCGCACCGCATGTGGGTTTATACGTTTGCGGTCCTACGGTTTATTCCAATGTTCATTTGGGTAATAGCAGGACATTTATGTTTTTTGATGTCGTGTTTCGCTATCTCACTCACTTAGGATATAAGGTTCGCTATGTAAGGAATATCACGGATGTGGGTCATATTACATCTACTTTTGATGAAGGAGTTGACCGAATAGGGCAACAAGCTAAATTGGAGAAATTAGAACCCATGGAAATTGTACAGAAGTACACCAACTATTTCCATGAGGTCATGCGTATTTTTAATAATCATTCACCGAGCATCGAGCCTACGGCAACGGGTCATATGATTGAGCAGATTGAGATGATCAAGAAAATTTTGGATCAAGGTTTTGCTTATGAAGTAAATGGAAGTATTTACTTCGATGTTCAAGCGTACCGTGCAAAATATCCTTATGGTGAATTAAGTGGTCGGAATGTAGAGGAGTTGTATGAAAATACAAGAACGTTGGATGGCCAAGATGAGAAAAGATTTTTTGCAGATTTTGCATTGTGGAAAGCGGCTTCTCCTGAGCATATCATGCGTTGGCCTTCTCCTTGGGGTGAAGGTTTCCCAGGCTGGCATTTGGAATGTTCAGCAATGAGTACCAAATATTTGGGAGAGCAATTTGATATCCACGGTGGTGGAATGGATTTGAAATTCCCTCACCATGAATCTGAAATTGCCCAGAATACAGCTTGCTGCGGAAAGGGACCAGTTAAATATTGGATGCATGCCAATATGCTCACCGTGAATGGCCAAAAAATGTCCAAGTCTTTGGGGAATTCGTTTTTGCCTCATGAGTTATTTGCTGGTGATCATCCATTGTTAGAGAAAGGATATTCTCCGCAAGTAGTTCGATTCTTTATGATGCAAGCTCACTATCGTTCAACCTTGGATTTTAGCAATGAAGCGCTTAGTGCTGCAGAAAAGGGATACGAGCGAATGATGTCAGCTGTGGATGCATTGGAAAGCTGCTCTGCTGGTGCAGCAGGGGAGGTAGATATTGAAGCACTGACAAACAGATGCTATGCCGCTATGGGAGATGATTTTAATACCCCCATATTAATTGCTGAATTGTTTGAGGCGGTAAGAATCATCAATAGTTGTAAAAATGGACAAATCACGCTGGCGCAGGCGCAAATAGATGGATTGCGCAAATTGATGCATGAGTTTTTATTTGATGTTTTAGGAATTGAAAAGCAAGCTGCAACAGGCAATTCGGAATTGCCTAACTTGATGATGGATGCGGTTTTTGAAGTGAGAAAGGGATTAAAAGAAAAGAAAGATTACGCCACGGCAGATATGTTGCGTGATAGTTTTGCTAAAAGAGATATTGCAATAAAAGACACCAAAGAAGGTGGTGAGTGGAAATATGAAAAGAAATAAGATAATTGCGATTGTATTATTGGCACTTGTAGTTTTGGGTGTCATTGTTCAGTTTTTGCCAAAAGGAAAAACAAAATCGGACTCATCAGCGGCCACTGCGGAAGTCAAAATGGTTGAACCACCTTTGTTTAAGGTAGATTCCGCAATGCAGTTTCTACGTGCTCAAGTTGAAATGGGACCTCGTGTTCCACTGAGCAAGGGGCATAATGCTTGTGGCGATTGGATTGTAGCAAAGTGCAAATCTTTTGGTGCAGAAATTATCGAGCAGAACACAAAAGTGACGAGTTGGGAAGGCAATGCAACTCCGGTGCGCAATATTATCGCGCAATGGGGAAAGGATAAGAAGTCTAGGATTATGTTAGCGGCGCATTGGGATACACGATGGGTTGCAGACAAAGATCCCAAAAAAGAGAATCAGAAAAAGCCCATTGACGGAGCCAATGATGGAGCAAGTGGAGTAGCAGTTTTGTTGGAATTGGCTAGACTGATTCATGAACGCCAACCAGAGGTAGGGGTGGATTTGGTCTTTTTTGACAACGAGGATCAAGGAGCTCCAGAATGGTCTACAATGTCACCGCAAGAGTCTAATAAAACGTGGTGTTTGGGATCTCAATATTGGGCCCAGAACCCGCATGACATAGCCAATGTGCGTTATGGCATTTTGTTGGATATGGTGGGTGGTAAAAATGCCAGATTCAATATGGAGGCTACTTCCATGGCAGCAGCAGGAGATGTTATGGGTTGGGTTTGGAATCAGGCCAACCGTTTGGGATATGGCTCCTTGTTTGTCAAGGAAGAAATTGGAGGTATTACTGATGATCACGTGTACATGAATCAAGCTGGAGTGAGGTCAATTGATATCGTAGATATGAGACCGAGCACGATTGCTATGGGAATGGGTGGTTTTGAGTTTGGACATTTTCATCATGCCCTGAGCGATAACTTGGAGAACATTGATCCCCAAGTAATAGAGGCAGTAGGTAAAGTTGTGGCAACTGTCCTTTACAATACGAAATAGATTTAGAAATACTGTTTGATTTTTCGAATGGGCTTTAACCATAGTGTGTACCACTTGGGTTGAAGCCCATTTATTTTCCAAGACATTCTATCTTGGCGATTGGCTTTTAGTCTTTGTTTCCAAGTGACATTGCTCGCACCACCTGTTTTCATTTGGATGATCACTTTGGGCAGATAGGTCGTGGTGATATTGCACTTAAATAAAAACCGCAACATGATTTCATAATCTGCCGCAGAACCCTGATCGATGAGGAAATGTCCATGACGGGCATAGATTTCTTGTCGAACAAAAAAAGTAGGATGAGGAGGCATCCAGCCCATTAAAAAATTATCCTTCTTATATGAACCCGATTTCCAATTTCTCACCACTTTTCCAGTTGTTCCATCTACATATTGCAGATCGGCATAAATGGAATCGGAGTTTCCAATTTGTCGGACGATATCGCTAATCACACTGGGATAGGCATATGTATCATCGCTATTGAGTATTCCGATGAGATTACCAGTTGCACGCTGCAAGCCTTTGTTCATCGCGTCATAAATTCCCTTGTCTTTTTCGGAAATACAAATATCAATTTTGGATTTGTATTTTTCTATGATATCTAGTGTTCCATCATTGGACGCTCCATCGATAATGATATACTCAATATTTGCATAGTCTTGTTGCATCACTGATTTAATCGTTGCCTCCAGTGTTGCGGCACTGTTGTAACATATGGTGATGATGCTGACTTTCATGAAAAAACTATTGAGCCCAAGTTATGTGTAAATTTAACACATGCGAAAAATATTATTTGGTTTTCTGATTTTGATGAGTGGTCTGGTTCAGGCACAATTGAAGAACTTTAAAGGTATGCAAATGCGCTCAATTGGTCCTGCTGTGACGAGCGGCCGGGTTACTGCAATTGACGTCAACGAGCAACAGGGTATTATGTACGTCGGGAGTGCTTCAGGCGGATTATGGAAGAGTGAGAGTTGGGGCACTACTTGGACACCTGTTTTTGATGATCAGCCTGTTATTAATATTGGAGCTGTTCAGGTTTCTAAATTTCATCCTGATGTCGTTTGGGTAGGCACTGGAGAGGGTAATCCGCGCAATTCACAGAGTTCTGGCAGAGGTATTTTTCAGAGTTTGGATGCGGGTAAAACATGGAAGTGCATGGGTTTAGAGGATACCAAAACCATTCATCGAATCTGCCTGGATGCAAATGATAATGTCTTTGCTGCGGCCATGGGTTCAGCCTGGGGCCCCAACTCTGAAAGGGGTGTTTTTTATTACAACCTAAAGGAAAAATCATGGAAGAAGATTTTATATGTTAATGATTCGACAGGGTGCGCTGATTTGGTCATGGATCCTTTGAATGATCAAAAACTTTTTGCAGCCATGTGGCAGTATGAAAGAAAACCTTGGAATTTCAATTCAGGAGGAAAAGGATCGGGATTGTATATGACTGTTGATGGAGGATTAAGTTGGAAGAGATTAAATGACAAGAATGGATTGCCCAAAGGGAACTTGGGTAGAATAGGTATTGCCATTGCGCCTTCCAATTCTCGGGTGGTGTATGCTATGATTGAATCCAAAACAACAGCCTTGTATAAAAGTATGGATGGAGGTGCAAACTGGAGCTTGGTTACAGATAAGGGAGTAGGTGATCGTCCATTTTATTATTCTGAGTTTTACGTAGATCCAACCAATGAAAATCATTTGATCTATTTGCATAGTATTGTTTCAGAAAGCATAGACGGCGGTAAAACATGGATAACGATGTTACCTTATTATGGCGTACATCCTGACCACCACGCTTTTTGGTGGAATCCTAAAAATTCCATGGAGATGTGGGAAGGAAACGATGGCGGTTTAAACGTTTCTCGCGATGGAGGAAAAAATTGGGAGTTTATACCCAATCTACCGTTGGGACAATTCTATCATATCAACTATGATCTAACTATGCCATACAACGTATATGGTGGTTTACAGGACAACGGCACTTGGAAAGGGCCGGCTTATGTGTGGCACAGCGACGGCATATTGGATAGTGATTGGCAGGAACTATATTTTGGTGATGGTTTTGACGCGATTCCCGATGCATCCGAAGACAATTGGGTATATGTATTGTCGCAAGGAGGAAACTTGGCTAGGGTGAATGCGCAGACAGGGGAGGAACAAAGTATTCAACCTGTTCATCCTAATGGTGTGCCATTGCGTTTTAATTGGAATACTGCAATCAGTGATCAGCCCAATGCGGATGCTGCTATATATATCGGAAGTCAATTTGTACATTTTTCAAAAAATCATGGACAGACTTGGGAGATTATTTCTCCAGACTTAACCACCAACGATACCTTGCGTCAGAAGGCCTACAAAAGCGGTGGTCTGACAACAGATGCAACTTCGGCTGAAAATTACTGCACCATATTGTGCATTGCACCACATCCCAACAATCAGCAAGAAATTTGGGTGGGAACAGATGATGGTCAAGTTCAAGTGACGCGTGATCACGGAAAAACCTGGACCAATGTAACAGCCAACATAAAGGGATTGCCCAAGAATGCATGGATTCCTCAAATTGTACTTTCTACCAAAGTAAAGGATGAGGTTTGGGTGGTCGCCAATAACTACCGCCAGAATGATTGGAAGCCTTATTTGTTCCACTCTATCGATGGAGGAAAGCATTGGAAGAATGTGGTAGAAAAAAGTTCAATGACAGGCCATTGCCTCAGTGTGGTACAGGATGATGAACAACCCGATTTGGTTTTTTGCGGTACTGAGCACGGTTTGTATGTTTCCATGGATCATGGGGTTACATGGGAAAAGTGGACGCATAATTATCCTTCCGTTCCAACGCAGGATATGCGTATCCAACCAACTGAAAGTGATCTGGTAATTGCAACGTTTGGAAGAGGTATTTACATTTTGGATGACATCAATCCATTGCGCGATGCTATTTTCAACCGCAAGAATAATATTCAGAAAAAATTGGTGGTATACCGTCCACAACCGGGATTTTTGGTTTCTTACCGTCGTCATATGGGACAACGTTTTCCGGGTGATCGATACTTTTCAGGTGAGAATAGATCAAATGGTGTGAAGGTTCATTGCCAAGTTCAGTTGCAACCGGTTGCAGAAGGAAAGGACAAGGAAAAAATGAAGGTATCTATTTTGTCTGGCACAGATACGATTCGTGTATTTGAGCAAGAACCAGATTCATTTTTAACAACGATACATTGGCATTTTGATACCAACGGATTTCATTATCCAACCAAAGGCAAACGAGAGAAATCTAAGTCTATTCCAGGAGGTGGTTTTAAAGTTGCTCCGGGTAGATATGAAATGCATATTTCATATGCAGGAGAAAAAGCACACACCGATATCTGGGTTGAAGAAGATCCTCGCGTACCATTTAACCAGAGAGTATATGATAATCAGAAGGAACTATATACCAAGTGGAGATCGGTGATGTTGGATTTGGATAAAGAAGTTGAAAAAGTGAAAGAATCCAAGGAACTGATGAATTGGTGCTTGGAGAGTATGAAGTATTTACCTGATAGCCTGCAGAAGCCTGCCAAGGCTCTTTCCGATAGTATCAACAAATCGTGGACTGTTCAAATGGACAAAGTGTTCATGAAGGATGGACTCAATGGTATTCAAGATGATAGTCGGGTGATCAGTGGAAGATGGTGGACGCCCTACGCTCTGTTAAGTACGGAAATGGAATTACCCGGATCAAATGCAGTTAATGGGATTCAATTGCTAGAGAGTGATGTGCAAAAATGGAAGACTGAAAATCAAAAGATTTGGGAAGATCAATGGAGGAAATTTATTTCGCAAGTCACGCCACACGTTCATTTGCCTGAAAAGTGGAATAATTAAAAAAAGTGAATCCAAGCGATACTGAGGGTGGAATTATAATTTCCACCTTCGTAGAAGCTGTATTGGTTGGTTTGAGCGGGATTGTCTCGGATAGGAATGATACTTTGACCAAAATCTATGATTAATCCGTTGTTGTCATTCAAAACAAAATGTACACCACATTGGGCGCCTAAATCCCAACTCTTGAAGCCAGGTTGACCTCCATACTCATTGATGGCATATACCAATTTATTGGCCATGACACTTTGATGAATCAGATAACCAGCATACAAGCCGCCGTGAAATTGTAGTCTATTGCTATAACTATAATGCCAATTGATGGGAATTTGAATGTAGTGCAATCGATAAGCAAAAGTTGTATGGTTCAAGGTATCAATTGGCGCTCTACTTCCTTTGCTCATGTATTCCATCCCAAGGGAAACACTGCTGCGTTCATTGATGGTAGCACGTACTTGAGCGCCTGCCACTGCGCCAAACTTATCAAATCCGCCCAAGCCGTCACCACTCATTTGACTGGTCATGGGTCCAAATTTGAGACCCATTTTAAAGCGTTGTGGAGCCGGTTCTTCTTGCGCATGAATCCATGCGCTAGTTGCATTGAAAATAAAAAGAGCGATGCTTATTTTAATCCAATTCATATTCTGACGAGTTGATTACTGCGTTGGTGGTTTGATCAATCAAGTAGGCCACTACAGTCATATTCTCTCCTTTCCAATTGGAAGGAAGAGGATACGTAAAGCTTTGAGAAAAAATATTTCCTTGTTGGGGTGAATCCACAACAAAGTTCCCCATTGCTTGTGTTACCGCATCTCTTAGTACATGTTTGTGTTCGTATTCCAATACCTCAGATGGTGTTTGATCATAATCTTCTTGCGCGCTGATGAGATGTGATTCAACAAGCAAGACTACAAGTGCATATTGACTGGTTAAGTTTTCATGAAATTGAGAGGCGGTGTGAATATTAATCACATTGTCTTCTGCAACAAATTCTGCTTCCAGTTGTACACTGGCTTTTGGGGTCTCATTTTTTGCTGACTGAATGATATCTGCCCAAGAATTGGGGTTATCAGCATCAAGCCAAACAAAATTTGAAATTCCACCTTGGCGATCAATGCGCGCGCAAGGATTAAAGCCGCCCTGCAATTGACCCCAATACAAATTGCTTACCGCATTTCTGTAATCAGTGTCAAAAGGCGGAGCACTAACTTGAGCCAATGATCCTGCATGTATGGAAACCGTAACCATTCTCTCGCCAAGCACGCTGTCTAATTCATTCACTAATTTGGTCGACTTGGGACAGAAGCCACAGAGATGACCAGTGAACTCTTCAACCAAAACATTTTTGGTCATTCCATCCTGAAAAGTGAAAACAGGTGCGGGCCCATATTTTTCGTCCATATACCGGTACTTTACATACGAATATGGATTTTCTAATTGGTCACATCCACTCCAAAGAAGAGCTGCAGTGATTATGGTAAAAAATATTTTTCTCATGATTAAAAGCTGCTGGTGATACTAATTTCAAAACCGTTGGTTGCAGGTACTGCGCGACATACTCCGCCTATGCAAAAAACACCTTCTCGTCTTTTCCCATATCCCAATGTGATGCGGTGTGGTCCGTTAATATAACCAACGGTTCCAAAGAGATAATTTATTTTTCGCTCTTCAATAGGATTTCCTTTGTTGTACTGATTGACAATGCCAATTGTCCAATGTGGGCTATGCGTGTACTCAGCTACAATTGTCTGCCAATCTCCTTTGTCTTGCTTGGTGTGCAATTCCTGCAATTCAATTCTTAAGTAATCTTTTTTAGAAAGCTTGTAACCCATCTCAAGTACTGAAATGTTCGCATAAACTATCCCTTTAAAATCATTGGTTACCGGTGTTGCCAGGGTATTAAATTCCATGTAGTAAAACGTGTAACCTACATTGAATTCTTTGGTTATTTTTCGCTTGATGTCTACGTTGAAATCACGGACGTATTTTGTCTTTCCAAATCCCAAAGAATTTACTTTGTACCCTTCAGTGAGTGAATTCACTCCAGTATACTGGGTTGTGTCTAAGCAATTTGCCGCGGCATAGCTTGCAGAGATTTGTGTGCCGTATTTTCCACCCAACTTAGATCCTTTGGGAAGAGTATAATATACCTCCAACATGTAACTTGCTTCACCTGTGAGCGGTGTGGCATAAGGATATAAGGTAGCCGCAAGATTGTAAGTATGTTGCTTGGTAATGGCAGGTGTATAGTTCACGGGAACATCAAATAGTTTCAGATTACGGTCTCCACGAAAGCTGAGATTATCAATACTCTTGGCCATGACATTTACACCAAATCCTTTTTTGCTGTAGGATGAATTGAGGAATATACCTTTTCCGTTTCTGTAGATGTATCCATTATCCGCACTTGGATCGTTAATTTTATGGGCATATTCTCCCATCATCATCCAATTGCCTCTTTGAATTTGAACACGACCGGAATACATGGCTACGTTGTCTGGAATAACAAAAACCAAGGTGTCCACAAATCTATTTCCCCCGGCTTGATAACGGCTGATGAAATTTCCACCAACCATCACACGGGTCTTGGCATCTCCCCATTTCTTCACCAATTCGTTCATCCAAATTTCAGTGTCAAATCCGCGAACAATACCATCTGCGTGAATAATTTGATTATCAAAGTCGAGACGCTGTTTGCCCCAAATTCCCTTCATCGTTACGCCTGAGGTGGGTCTGAAAATTACTCGAGTTCCATCCAGAGCATTGTCAATTCCAAGGTTAGGCTCCCAATAGGTGCGAAGTGTTAGTCCATTTCCAAATTGCTCGTAGAAATTACCAATAGTGATTTCCAAGGTAGAATCTGCATAGGTAACATAGCGATTCCCGATGCCTGTTCCTTTGTATCTATTCTGTGCGCTGTAACCTTGAATCGCATTTTGATAAGTTTCAATTCTCCAACCCGCAGAAACTTTTCCATAGGTGTACAGAAAATTTCCAAATCCGTTGATGGATGCTTTAGAATCTGGAACGGTGGCATTGATTAAACTATCAGCGCTGTATTGCTGGGCTAGAAACTGAAAGTTTCCGCGCAATACACCTTGCGGAGTATTTTGTGCGTTGAAAATCGCGGGGAGAATAACTAGCGCCGCAAATAGGAGTTTTTTCATAGTCAAATATAATGGAGATCTTAGCCGATCATTTCTTGTTCAATTTGTTTCATGCGTGACTTTAGTCTTTCTACTTGTGTTGTATAATGATCTTGTCCATTGAATTCTTCTTTCATGCTGAAGTAGAATTTTATTTTGGGTTCAGTACCACTGGGTCGAGCTGTAATCGTAGAACCATCAGACAAGACAAACTGCATCACATTGGATGGAGGTAAATTCAATTTTCCATTTTCACCCCGTTCGTTCACAAAGCTTTGGTTTAAATAATCTCTGGTTTCTTGAACACCAATACCACCCAATTGTCGTGGAGGATTTTGACGGAAGTTGTTCATCATGTCTTTGATTTTCTGCATGCCCTCTAATCCCTTGAGCGTAATGGACACAAGTTCTTCATGATACAAACCGTAGCGTCCATAAATTTCCATGAGCATCCCCCAAAGACTAGAGCCATTATCCAATGTCCATGCACCAATCTCACTCAATGCAGCCGCTGAAATAACGGCATCTTTGTCTCTGACATCATCTCCAATCAGATATCCGTAGCTCTCTTCACCACCACACAAAAATTTCTCCTTGCCTTCACGTTCACGAATCACTGCTGCGATGTATTTAAACCCAGTAAGCGTCGAATAACATGGTACATGAAATGAGTTGGCGATTTCTTCGATTAATGTGGAGGTGACAATGGTTCTAGCCGTGAAATAGGGTAGTCCAGAGGAATGGGTGGTTCCCGCTTGTTGCAATTGATAATAAGCTAGCAAAGCTCCCGTTTGATTGCCATTGAGCAATGCCATTTTTCCATGATGATCTCTCACGCAAAGTCCTACTCTGTCTGCATCTGGATCAGTCCCCAATACCCATTGTGCATTCACTTTGTCGGCCAAATTAATAGCCATTTGTAAAGCTGGTTTTTCCTCAGGATTTGGTGATTGTACTGTTGGGAAATTTCCGTCAGGCTTGGCCTGCTCTTCTACAACGTGAACATTTTCAAACCCCATTTTCTTCAATAATTGCGGTACCATGGTAATTCCTGTTCCGTGAATTGAAGTAAAAACCAGGGGTGTTGATGCCTGTCTCTCGATGGCAGACTTTTGACGAATCAAGGGCATGGCCATATTTAAGTATTCTGCGTCCCAGTTTTCATCAATCCAATGCAATAGTTCATCGTTGCCCTTGAATTTGACATGATTCAAAGAGCCCACAGCTCTTACACAGTCAATAATTCCTTTGTCATGCGGCGGAACCACTTGTCCTCCATCTTCCCAATATACCTTGTAACCATTGTATTCTGGAGGGTTATGTGATGCGGTAATGACAATTCCAGATTGACATTTTAATTTTCTTACTGCAAACGATAAGACAGGAGTAGGTCTGAGATGTTGAAACAAATACACTTCAATTCCATTTCCGGTTAAAACGTCGGCTGCCGCTTTGGCTAAACTGTCAGATTGATTTCTACTGTCGTAGGCAATGGCTACTTTTGAACCATAGGGAAATTGTTTTTTAAGATAATCAGCCAATCCTTGGGTTGCCGCCCCAATGGTGTATGTATTGATGCGCATAGAGCCTACGCCCATCACGCCGCGCAATCCACCTGTGCCAAACTCAAGATCTTGGTAAAACGCTTCTTGCAAAGCATTTCCATCTTCTTGGATTAAGCTTTTAATCTCGTTTTGGGTGTTGAGGTCAACTGCCTCAACCAACCAGCTTTCCGCTCTTTCTTTTGCGTTCATTGTATTTTATACCAATCTTCCCAACAGTGTTGCAACTGCTCTTTCCAGGCGGCAGGCTTCACGCCAGTGGTATTGATCCATTTGGTATGATTCAAATACGAATAGCCAGGCCGTTTTGCTTTTTGTGGAAATTCAGCGCTACTTACAGCGTGAAGAGTTATTTGTTGTTTGGATAATCTAAAAATTTCTTGGGCAAATTCAAACCAAGTGGCTTCCCCTATAGGGCTGTAATGGTAAGTTCCTAGTGGTTTAAATTCTTGGTTGTTTGTGGAAAGTCCAAGGATTAAATCACGGGATAAATCTCTGACATAGGTTGGACTTCCAATTTGATCGTTGACGATGCGCAGCTCTTTTTTGTCTTGCGCAAGTTGTAACATCGTTTTAAAAAAATTCTTTCCACGCGTCGAGTACAGCCATGCTACGCGGATGATGGTGTGAATGGGAAAGTACTTGCGTACATTCTCCTCTCCTTTCCACTTGGAATTCCCGTATGCATTTATTGGATGTGCGGGATGTTCTTCTGTGTACCCCTCATTGATAGGGGCTCCAGAAAAAATATAATCTGTGCTGATGTACCAAAACCAAACTGAGGTACCATGGTATTTTGCCATCCATTGAATGCTCTCAGAATTTATTCGATTCGCCATTTCTTTTTCATCCTCCGCTTGGTCTACCTGGGTATATGCTGCACAGTGAAAAATCAGATCAAATTTTTTGGATTTGAAAAAATCCTCAACAGATGCTTGATTGGCGCAATCTAATTCTTCCCGCAATGGAGTATCAATGGTGGCTTTTGGAAATTGAATACGTAGGTCAGCAGCTAGGTAATGACCCAATTGCCCCGAAGTCCCAGTTACCAAAATTTTTCCGATTTCCATTGGAGCAGCAAGATAACAAATTCTTTCGCCGACAACAATGAATTGGGCCAATATCACGTTTTCTTTCTCCGTACATTCGCATCAGAATGAGTGATAAGAAAATGAAGATTCATTACAGTGTAAACTCCCTGCCGCCACATGTTAAAACCATTGTGACGGTTGGTACTTTTGATGGTGTTCATTTGGGACATGTCTCCATTTTAAAGGCGATGTCGGAAAGGGCAAGATTGGAGGGTGGTCAAACTGTGGTTCTTTCCTTTGATCCACACCCCAAAAAGATTCTTTTTCCGGATGCTGAGCCTTTGCCTCAAATTCAATCATTGGACGAAAAGATTGCGTGTTTGGAACAATGCGGAATTGATCATTTTGTTATTCTACCTTTCACCATAGACATGTCCAGGCTCAGTGCTGAGGAATACGTGAAGAATATTTTGGTGGATGGTCTAAATGCCAATTGCGTTTACATGGGATATGATCATCGATTTGGAAAGAATAGAACTGGCGATATTCAACTGATGCGAAGTTTGGGAGAGATTCATGGTTTTGAAGTAGAGCAAATTGAGGCCTTTGCTCCGCAAGGCATTGCAATAAGTTCTACCAAGGTCAGAAACGCTTTACACGATGGAAATGTTGCTCTTGCCAATGCCATGTTGGGAAGATGTTTTGTACTGGTTGGTGAGGTTATTCATGGGCAACAATTGGGCCGTACCATCGGATTTCCAACCGCCAATCTCTCAGTTTATGGAGTAGATAAGCTCATTCCCAAAGTGGGGGTGTATGCCGCAAAAACCACTATCCTAGGGGTGCAGCATGAAGTGGCTTTGAATATCGGATATAGACCAACAATCAATGGCTCAATTGGATTACATATTGAGGCACATATCATTAATTTTAATCAAGATATCTACGGTCAGCAACTCATCATAGAATTGCATGATCGCATCAGAGACGAGATGAAAATGAGTGGTTTGGATGCATTGAAAGACCAATTAAAAAAGGATGTCCAATGGGCAAGCGATTATTTTTCTGTTTGATTTTTTCTTTCGTGGTCCACGGAACATGGGCGCAATGCCTTAGTCCAGCAGATTTAGATACTTGCAAAGTGTATAAGAGCCTTGCGGCGATAGAAGGTCATGAGGAACAGGTATATCGGGTTGACTTGAGTAAGAAAAAGTTGAAAGAGATCCCCCTAAGTGTTCTTGCTCTTCCGCATCTTCAAGAGTTGGTGATGAATAAAAATGAAATTAAGTCAATTCCGGGCGAAATAAAAAATTGTATGGAATTACAAATACTTGTTCTTCAATACAATCAAATTGATAGTTTGCCTCCTGCTCTTTTTAGTTTAAAAAATCTCAAAAAATTGGATTTAGGTTTTAATGATTTGTTCACTGTTCCCGATGGAATAGGTGATTTGCAAAATCTTGAAGTCTTGGCATTGTGGGACAATCCTATTGGAATTTACTCAAGAGAATTGATGCGATTGGATCAATTGAAACATTTGGATTTACTCAATAATCCCATCAATGAAAGTGTTCAACGCGCACTCAGAGAGGGTTTACCAAAATGTAAATTTTATTTTTCCTACCCTTGCAATTGCGAAGTGGGGTGGTGAGTCATTACTTTTGAATTATGAAGTATCAACAATTACCAGCGTCCTTTTATCAAGGAGCGCGTGAAAGAGTTTCTGCCCAGCTTCCTCAGGGAGGAGTAGCGGTATTTTTTAGCAATGATATTTATCCAACCAGTGCTGATGGAACTTTACCGTTTAAGCAGGCATCCGATATTTTTTATTTGAGTGGTGTTGATCAAGAGGAAACAATTCTTGTATTATTTCCATCGGCTAAACAAAAGGCATTTCGTGAGATTTTATTTGTTAGAGAAACCAATGAGCATATTGCCGTTTGGGAAGGAGCCAAATTAAATAAGCAACAAGCAACTGAGCAAACCGGAATCCTCAATATTCAGTGGGTGAGTGAGTTTGATAAAGTGATGCGAGTGGTAATGAACGAAGCGCAAGTTTTGTGTCTCAATGATAACGCGCATACCAGAGCTACTATTGAAGTAGAAACCCGTGAGGTGCGTTGTAACGCCAAGTTGCGCGCGGAATATCCCAATCATACAGTTTCACGTGTTGCTCCAATCATGCATCGCGTTAGAGCGGTTAAAACACAAGAGGAAATTAATCAACTTCAAAGAGCAATCAATATTACTCGACAAGGTTTTGAAAGAGTGGTGAAGATGATGAAACCTGGTGTCATGGAGTATGAAATTGAGGCAGAATATGCACACGAGTTTTTAAGAAATGGATCTCGTGGATTTGCCTATACTCCAATTATCGCATCAGGTGGAAGCGCTTGTGTTTTGCATTATATAGCAAATGACTTACCTTGTAAAGATGGTGATTTGATTTTGATGGATGTAGGTGCTGAATATGGAAACTACAATGCGGATATGACTCGTTGTATTCCTGTAAATGGTAAATTCACACCTAGACAAAGAGATGTCTACAATGCTGTTCTTCGCGTTATGGAAGGAGCAAAGAAGTTGTTGCGTCCTGGAATCATGATGGCGGATTATCACACCCAAGTAGGAGAATTGATGCAACCTGAATTGGTGGCATTGGGATTGATTTCAGAGGATGAAGCCAAAAATCCATTGGCATATAAAAAGTATTTCATGCATGGCACCAGTCATTTTTTGGGATTGGATGTGCATGATGTAGGTGATTGGAATATTCCTATAGAAGCGGGCAATGTATTCACGGTTGAACCAGGGATTTATATTCCCGAAGAAAACATCGGGATTCGTATCGAGAACAACGTAGTAGTAACAGAGGGAGAGGTTCTAGATATGTTTGCGGATTTTCCAACAACAGTAGAAGAAATAGAGGCGATGATGGCCAAGTAATACTTTGGTATTTAGGCCATATCCAGGCTCAAATTGATAACGGAAGGGAAGTGTTAAACTAGGGGTGTTTACATTTCCCTTTTCTTTTTCGTGTTACATTCGGGGCACATTTAGGAAAACATGATAAAATTTCGTTCCATCATTAGTTGTTTCTTCATCCTTTTTTTAGAGGTGATGAATGCGCAGGGTCAATCTGAAAACAATGAGCTAAAGGCAGCTGAAGTATTTAACGGGGGTCGTCAATTGTACTTTCAATTCCCTATTCAATCGCGAGATGAAATCCATGTACTTACCCAAGTACTTTCCATAGATCGGGTGCAGGGCAATACAGTTTGGGCATATGCAAATCAGACTGAATTCGTCAATTTTTTAAATCTAGGATACCGCAAATACACTGTATTGCCCATGCCGAGTGAACTTGAGAAAGTTCCGATGATGCATGATTTTGTTGCGGGTCAAAAGAACCTCGACTTAACAGCATATCCAACATATCCGCAGTATGTCGCAATCATGGAAAATTTTGCGGCTACCTATCCTGACATTTGTTCTTTGCACAACATTGGAACTACCATCGAGGGTCGCAGTATTTTGTTCTTAAAGATAACAGACAATTTAGAAGTACGTGAGTATGAGCCTAAATTCATGTATACCTCTACCATGCATGGAGATGAAACGGCAGGATTTATTGTGATGTTGAAGTACATTGATTATTTGCTATCCAATTATGGAACAGATCCTCGTGTTACCAACTTGGTAAACAATATGGAAATTTGGATTAACCCCAATGCCAATCCCGATGGAACCTATGCGGCTGGTGATAACAATGTTAATGGTGCTATTCGTTACAATGCCAATAACGTTGATTTGAACAGAAATTATTGGGATCCCCAAGATGGGTTGCATCCAGACGGCAATGCCTATCAACCTGAAACCATGGCATTCATGGCTTTTGAAGATTCTATGGATTTTGTTATGTCTGCCAATTTTCACGGTGGTGCAGAATGTTACAATTATGTTTGGGATACCAAGGCCGATGACCATCCTGATAAGAACTGGTTCTATTCTGTTGGATTGAATTACGTGGATACGATTTACAATTATTCCAATAATTATTTTTTACAAAATGACCCGGGTTTTGATGGACCTGGAATTACCAATGGATTTTCTTGGTATGAAGTAAATGGGGGTAGACAAGATTACATGAATGCCAAGCAGCATTGCAGAGAAGTAACAGTTGAGTTGTCCATGACCAAATTGATCCCAGTTTCGGCATTTGAAAATCATTGGAATTACAACCGAAATTCATTGTTGTATTTTATGGAAGAAACCTTCAATGGTTTTCATGGATTGATTACAGATGCATGCACAGGTCTTCCGGTAAAGGCCAAGGTTTTTGTGAATAATCATGATGCCGATAGTTCACACGTTTATTCATCTCTTCCGATTGGAAATTACTATCGTCCAATATATCCAGGAACATACAGTGTGACCTACTCTGCTCCGGGGTATCAGAGTGTGACCATCGATAATATAGTAATTACAGCAGGTACGGGAATCGAGCAGAACATAAGTTTACAGCCGTTGGCTCCTAATTCCAATTTTATTGCCGATCATACCAGTGGTTGTGGAGGAGTAGTTGCTTTCACAGATTTAACGGGAAGTGCTACGACATGGTCTTGGAATTTTGGCGATGGCCAAACATCCGAGGAGCAGAATCCTGTGCACAGTTATGCTCAATCTGGAAACTACACAGTTTCATTGTCAGTCACCAATTGTGCAGGCGTCGATGAAGAAATCAAGTTGAGTTATATCAACGTCAATGTAATGGAATTGCCAACTGTAGCCCAGGATAGTTTTAGTGTTTGTTCGCCACAGACATTTGATTTGTTGGCTGCAGGATCAGGAAGTTTGGCTTGGTACGGCGTGCCGGTTGGAGGAAATCCCATAGCCACAGGAGGTTCTTTTACAACACCATTGTTGACTTCAAGTGCAACGTTTTATGTTGAGAATCAAGTTGATTTGGGAAGTGCTACAGTAGGTTCGATAAATAATCAGGCCAACGGCGGTTATTACACTGCCGGGACCTATCACTATTTGGTTTTTGATGCATTGAGCGCATTTACTTTGAATACAGTGCAGGTGAACGCCAATACTGCGGGGAATAGAACCATTGACTTGCGAGACAACGCAGGAAATGTGTTGCAGAGTGTTACGGTAAATATTCCACAGGGAGTGAGTACTGTGAATTTAGGATTTTCCATACCAGAAGGAATGGGCTATCAATTGGGAACGGCAGGAGGAAATAATTTGTGGAGAAATAATGCCAATTCTGTTTATCCATATACTTTAGATGGCGTGGTTTCCATCATTGGAAATAGTGCGAATAATGCGGCATATTATTATTATTTCTATCAATGGAATATCAGTCAAACATGCAGTAGTGCCCGAGTACCGGTGAGCATCACTGTAGGAAGCAGTGTAGCACCTTCGGTTGTATTGGCACAGAGTACAACAGAAATTTGTTCAGGCAGTCCCGTAACATTTACAGCTGAAGCAAGTAATGTTACCAATCCCACTTACAGTTGGACGATCAACGGAGTTGCAGCACCAAGCACCACCGCATCTTTGACATGGGCTGCACCAGAAGATGCCGTTATAGTTTGCACAGTTGAGGACATCAACAATTGTTCAGGAACAACAGTGGCATCATCGCAATTGAATATTACGGTTACCGCAACACCAGCTGTTCCTGTTGTTGTTCAGGATGGAACCACATTGAATGTAAATGCAAATTCAGGGATACAGTGGTATTTGAACGGCAGTCCAATTGCTGGAGCAACAACATCCACTTATGTTCCCACAGTTAGCGGAGATTACAGTGTGATTGTGAGCAATGGAAATTGTGAGAGTGGGATGTCCAATACAATTCCTTACACGATCACGGATATCGAAGAAAGTTCATCGGTACAATTTCAGGTATATCCCAATCCAGTTAGAGAAGCCATTCATGTTGTAACGACGGAGGCCCAAGGTTTTGACTGGAGTTTGTACAATGCATTGGGGCAGTGCCTTCAAAAGGGACATAACACCACAGGAACTATGATAGTGTCTGTCAATCAATATGAGCGAGGCTTCTATACTTTGGTGATGCACACATCAGTTCCGGTAGTGAAGAACTTTGTGATCGAAAAATAAGATCACCGATATTGCAAAGAAAAACCCCCGCTATTGCGGGGGTTTTGCATTTGTTATTCGAACTTTTTAGGGGTTTTGGTTTGTTCTATTGTATTTTTGATAACTGATAATTGTCATATTTATGAAGGTCAAATTCAAGGGCTTGTGGAGCAAGGGGTGGGCGCTCGAATCCAAAGCAATTCAACAAATATTTGTTCTGTCTATTCTCGCAGCTATCTTTCAATTGGCGCTGCCGCTGGGAATACAGGGGTTGACAGGATTTATCTCAGGTGGTGAATTTCGTTGGGGTACCGTTTCTATCGTCTTGTTGGTTCTTATCGCTACTGTTCTTGCCAATAAATGGCAAGTGCAAATGATTGCTATTGGCGAACAAATGGAAGAACGGCTATTTGTTATGATGGCCTATGGTTACGCTAAAATGGCCTTCCAAAAAACACCAGACTCTCAAACGGCTTTCGCTACCAAAGCCAAATATTTTATAGAAATCTCGGGTATACAAAAGGGTTATAGCAAAAAATTGGTGGAGGTGATTTCATCTCTGCTTCAATTGATCATGGGGGTATTCCTCATCTCTTTCTATCACCCTTTCTTCTTGGCTTTTGGCCTAACTCTCTTGTTGGGTTTATTCGTGATTCTCTGGACCAAAGGCAAACGGGCACTCTATGCCAATATCCAACTCTCAGATGATAAGTACAAATACTATCAATGGATTCAGAAGGCTCATCTGAAAAACGAAGAGGGATTGGAAACGGAATTACATGTTGCGGACTCTCTTTCCAATCAATACATTCAAAGCAAACGCAATTATTTTAGTCTGGTCATCTTCCAATTGAAATCTTTTCTGTTCTTTAAAATGTGCATCATCGCTGTGATGTTGCTGCTGGGTGTGTACTTGGCCATTGAACAGAAAATATCATTGGGGCAATTCTTAGCTGCTGAATTGGTTATCCTGCTTGTGGTAAGTAGCATCGAAAAATTACTTTTCTCGTTATCCTCTATTTATGAAACGCTTATTTCTTTTGAAAAAGGTTTTTCATTGATAGAAGAAATGGACATGGATGATGCTCAGGTTCAATCTTCAATGGAAGAAGATCATTTTCAAACCTGGTCCAAGGTTATTAGTCCCGGGGGTAAAAAGAAGATGTACGCGAGTTTAAGTGCTATAGCTATTTTGGTTCTGGTTTTGGTATTACCGTGGACACAGAATATTGAAGCCAATGGTCGTGTAATTTCTATGGAGCCCAATCAAAGACCGCAGGGTGTTCAATCTGTTATCGCGGGTCGTATAGAAAAATGGTACGTGCAAGAAGGGGATTGGGTAAAGGCTGGAGATACTTTGTTGTTCTTGTCAGAAGTTAAGGTGGATTATTTCGATCCTCAATTGTTACAGAATACAGAGAGTCAAATCAAATCCAAGGAGGGATCTGTTTCCAATTACATGGAGAAAGTGAGGGCCTTAGATATGCAGATAGATGCCTTGCTCAATGCCAAGGAAATTAAAAGAGAACAGGTATTGACTAAACTTGATCAAGTGAAGCTGAAAATCAAAACGGATAGCGCAGACTTGGTTGCAATAGAAAACAACGCAAGGGTTGTTGCTGATCAAATGAAACGTTTTGATCAAATGTACCAGCAAGGGGTAATTTCCAAAACAGATTGGGAATCAAGACAAGTTAGTTTGCAAAACGCTCAAGCCAAAGTAAATGATCAACGAAACAAATTGGCCATCTCTAAGAATGAACTGATTAATACCTTCAGAGAATACAAGGCGGTTGATGCGGAATATCGAGATAAGGTCTCCAAAGCAGAGAGTGATAAATACGCGACGTTCTCCGCTATGTATGATGCTGAGGCACAGGTTACCAAATTGCAAAATCAATACAACAATTACGATCGCAGGACAGGATTTTATTACCTGCTAGCTCCTCAAGATGGTTTTGTCTCGAGAGCGACAAAATCAGGAATTGGTGAGACCGTTAAAGAAGGGGAAGAAGTGGTGAGAATAACTCCGGGTAGATTTGATCAGGCTGTAGAAATTTTTATAGACCCTGTGAATACTCCGCTGGTACATGAAGGTGAGAATGTTCGTTTGATTTTTGACGGCTGGCCTGCTTTTGTCATCAGTGGTTGGAGTCAAATGTCAACGGGTTTGTTTGATGGAAAAATAATAGGCATAGATCCGGTGATCCAAGAAAATGGACAACTGAGAATTTGGGTCAAACCCAACGCGGCGGATCAATGGCCGGCTCAATTGAGACAAGGGGGCGGAGTGCGTGCTTTCATGCTACTTAATGATGTTCCGTTGGGATACGAGTTATGGCGTTTGCTTAATGCTTTTCCTCCCGACTATTATCAAGGAAAGGAGGCGGAAGTGAACAAAAAAAATGTTGTAAAAGAGGACAAACAAGATTCATCAAAGGAGGAGAAGGAATGAGATTGGTGATAAAATATGCGGCACTGTCATTTTTGTCTTTTTTCTGTATCCAAGGATATACGCAAGAATTAACGCTTCAAGAATATTTGCTTTGGGTATTAAAAGATCATCCTTTGTCCCAAAACGCGGAGTTAAATGTCCAAAGAGGTGAGGCTCAATTTCTTCAAGCCAAAGGTGTTTTTGATCCGGTAATTGTTTCCAAGTGGAAAGAGAAATTTTTTCAAAATAAGGAGTACTACAATAGTGCTGAAAATGCAATCGTGTATCAATCTCCTTTTGCAGTGAGTATGGTGGGGCAGCTGGACCTAAACAATGGGGATTATCTCAATCCTGAGATGTACACGGGCAAAGATGGTTTGGTAACCCTGGGCGTACAACTGCCTATTCTTCAGGGATTATGGATGGACGAGAAAAGATTGGCTGTTCGCCGCGCTGAACAGATACAAGCTATGGCATCTTTGGAAAAACAAATGGCGCTGAATGAGCTATTGTTTCAAAGTACAATGCTATATATTGATTGGTTGATTGCAGAAAAAAGAAAGACTATCGCTTCCTCATTAAAAGTTATCGCGCAGCAAAGGATGGAAGCTACTCGTCAGAGATTTATCGGTGGAGATAGACCTGCGATGGACACTCTTGAGGCAAAAGCTCAGTTTCAAACGAGAAGTATTCTGTTACAAGAAGCGGAACTTCAGGTGATTAAAACCCGTTTGGCATTGGTGGCTTTTGTGGACGAAAAAGGGGATCGGAAAAATATATTGGCATTACCTATTTATCCTCAATTTAGCTTACTTCAATCCTTGCCCATCTATAGGCCATCAAATCTACCCAATGGTGGATTAGACAATCATCCTGAGTTGTCTTGGTATGCAAGTAAAATAACAATGTTGCAATGGGAAGAAAAGTGGAAAAAAGAAAAGCTCAAGCCCAAGTTAAATGTGCATTATAATTTTCTGTCTAAGGGGGTAAGCGAAAACACCAATCTTGAATTTTCTACTCAAAATTATCGCTGGGGAGTAGAGATGGCTTTTCCTATTTTTTTGCGCGATGCTCGAGGCGATTTGCAGTTGCAGCGCTTAAAAATTCAAGAGGCTGAAAATGATGTCGATTGGAAGCGAGGGCAGTTGCAACAAAAGTCAATAGCCTTGGAGCAACAAGAGGATATGGTAAGGCAGCAATATCTTCTATACAAAGACAATGTTGATTTGTATAAGAGTTTACTGGAAGCTGAACAAGCTAAGTATGTGGTAGGAGAGAGTGTTGTCTTCATGGTGAACCAGCGTGAAAATGCATGGTTAGAAAATCAACTCAAGGCTTTGGAATACGAAAGGAAATGGATGGAGACAAGGGTGCAGATGTCTCAACTTCTATTTATGCCTTATTTTTAATTTGAGATGATTTATTACTCAAATAAACGCCCAACAAGACAATACCTGCAAATCCCAATTGTCCAGTACTAATTTCTTCCCCCAACATAGATCCCCAAGAAACCGCGACGATTGGAATCAAATAAGTGACTGTTGAAGCTAAAATGGGTCCTGCTGTTTGAGTTAGTCTAAAGAACAAAATATTGGCAATCCCTGTTCCGACAATCGCAAGTGTTGAAACGGCTGCAAAACTTCGCCACCCGGATGGATGCTCCAAAACAATCTCTATGGGTGTAGTTGCTAAAATAATGGCGCACGGTATGCTGACTAGTGTGATGGAGACTGAAGTAATCCAAGGCGCTTTCATGTGACTGAGATGATGCCCTACCGTATTTACACTAACACCATAAAGAACGGTCGCGATTATAATTAAAAAGGCATATTCGAAATTTTGCATGGAACTGCCTTTCACTGCAATTATTCCTGCGGCTCCAATGAATCCAATGAACATTCCAATGATTTGTAGTTTGTGACTCTTTTTATTGAAAAATAAAACTGCTAGCAACAGCGTGAACAAAGGAGTTACTGCATTCAAGATTCCAGCAAGACCGCTATCCAAATATTGTTGTGAGATAGCGAACAAAAAAGCGGGAATTCCACTTCCGCAGAATCCTACAATCGCGAGATATTTCCAATCCGACTTTTGAATTTTTTTGAATGCTTGAATTGTAAAAGGAGAAAGGGCCAGGGCGGCTAAAATCATTCTTAAGCAGGCAACTTGATAGGGAGATAGTACAGGTGATCCGTCCTCAGCCTTCAATCCCATCTTCATCAGAATAAAAGAGCTACCCCAAACCATAGCTAATAGGACCAATATCAGGGTAGAAGATAATTTTGAGCTGTTCACTAAATGATTTTTGCCAAATGTACGTTTCGTTTATCGCTAAGGACTTAATTTTGTTTAAAATAAAAAGCAATGAAAAATTGGATTTTGTCTTTAGTCGTAGCCATTGGAATGGCGTCTTGTTCATCATCAAATCAAGAGAATGTTGCCTCAAATATTGTCATAGAGCAAATTCAAGAAAAAGGTGAGGTAGCTAAAACAGTTGCTAAGTTTAGTATCGAAGGAATGACCTGCGCGCATGGTTGCGGTGGAAAAATTCAAAAGGAATTGGAGGAAATGGATGGAGTTAAATCCACAGATTTGGATTTTGTCGATGAAAGAAAAGTGAATGTGGTTTCTGTAGAATTTGATGCTGCGACGACAGATGAAAATAAAATGATTGGTTTGGTTAATGGCCTTGCCGATGGCAAATACAAGGTGGTAGCTGCTCAACGTATTACTACAACGGTTCAGTAAAATGAATTGGGGTCGTCCTTTTTTCTGGGCAAGAATTGCTCTGGTTGCACTCTACTTGGTGATCATTGCAGGTAGCGTAGTTCGGGTTACTGGAAGTGGTATGGGATGTCCGGATTGGCCCAAATGTTTTGGCCATTTGATTCCGCCTACAAATGAGGAGGTTTTACTCATCGGTCCGGGAAAGAATTTTCATAAAGGTCAGATGGTGATTCATCACGATACGCTTTGGGTAGCTCAAAGTGATGTTGTATTGGATGACAAATCTACTTTTATGAATTTTGGTTCTGAGGCGGAGTGGAAAAAATACCCCAAGCATGATTATGCGGTTTTCAATGTTTGGCATACTTGGACGGAGTATATCAATCGTCTTTTGACTGGTGTTTTGGGTTTTCCTGTTCTTATCTTACTCATAGTTTCTTGGCGCTGGGCAAGGAGAGGAAAGGGTTGGCAACCTTTTTTAGCTACCGTATTGACTTTGGCTTTGATATTATACGAGGCTTGGTTAGGAAAATTGGTGGTAGATGGGCATCTTGCCGGTGGAAGAGTTACACTCCACATGTTGGGTACGATGGGTATCATCTTCACATTGCTTTGGGCGATGAATGCATCGGAGGGATTTCCTAAAAACTGGAATTTGAAAAGACCTTATTTGTTGTGGATCTCTTTGGCCATGATGCTGATTCAAATTGTTTTGGGCACTCAAATGAGAGAAGCCATAGATGAGATAATCAAAGAAGGATGGTCACGTCAAGAATGGATGGGACAAATTATTCAATCTTCAGATAGCTTGGTTTTTTATATCCACAGAACATTTTCTTGGTTGGTATTTTTTACAGCAGGCTATTTGGCAATTGAATTATTTAAACAAAAATCTCAGTTGGGTCTTTGGATCGCTGTTCCTTTGATAGGTGAATTTTTGGTTGGGATATTATTGACGTATTTCAATTACCCCATTTGGTCTCAGCCCGCTCATCTTCTTCTTTCAATGGTCTTATTGGGCGCCCTTTTGCAATTGGCGTTTAGAAAGAAGTCCATTGTAGGTTAAAGAAAACATATTGGTATATAAGACATAGGATTTGTTACCAATATCGGTCAAGGCATAATCAATTTCGATATTTTTTAATTGGATCCCTAGCCCCATATTGGGTTGAAAGGTGGTGTACTCTCCTGTAAAGCTTTGATTCTTTTGTATGTTGCCAAGTCCTGTTCTGAATTTCAACCAACCTTGGTACACGATTTCCAATCCTAATCCGGGATCAATACTAAATTGATTACCACTGATCCAGGTATTTCTTTTTCCATCTGTTGTAACCAAGGCATTGGTCTCTAAAAGAATGGTGTATTTTTTCAGTTGAAAAGATCGTGCGCCACCCAAATTGATTCTTGGCAATGCAATCTCCCAATTGTTTTCCGGCAATGCATTACCTGTGTTTGCAAATACACTTTGAGTCTTGGCGTCTAGTTGATAGCTCCATGCATTGAAAGTGCCTGTTATATCCTTACCCACAATTCCCCAACTCCAATTTTTATATTGGCCTTGGTAGCCGAAGTCAAGTCCAAATCCCCATGATTGCGCAAAACTTCCGATGTGGCGATAGATTATTTTAGCATTCGCTCCCCATTGATGTTGGGCTTTCATGTTGGGAAACTTTGATTTTATTTTCTGGGGCAATTGATTTTGTGCATAGCTAAAAATAAAAGCGTAATCTGCTGTTGAGAAATAGGAAATTCTGCTGTAATCAACGTTTCCGGACGGATCATATAAATCGATAGTATTGGGAATATTGTCTACACCAAATCTGAGTATAGAGGCACCAAATGTTTGATGCTCATCAATCTTTTTGGCATAAGAGGCAAAATCTAATTTGGCAATTCCAGCAAAATATTCAGCATGCATCAAACCAATGCTGGTATTCTGATTTAATCTGGACAACCCTGCTGGATTCCAATATCCGCTATATGCATCTTGGGTGCTACTGATGACGGCTCCTGACATAGCATAACCTCTGGCTCCGGCTCCAATATTCATGAACTCATTGACGTATTTAGGAGCAACATCACTCTGCGCCGCGAGTTGCATCGCGAGGATAACATAAAGTCCTGTCAATAAATTTTTCATACTGCAATTTACATTCATGTTCCTAAACCTAAAATTGAAAGTTTTATTGTATTGTACAATTCAATGCTTGAAACATTTTGGAGAACGATAATTTGATCGATATTGTATTGCTTCAAGGCCTCGGCGGTAGATGGTCCAAAGGCAATGTATTTTTTTCCTTCAATTACTGGGTGTTGATCCAAATACGATTGCACATTGCTCGGAGAAGAAAAAACGTAAATATCGGCGTTGACATGTTTTACGTCAATGGGTGTCGTCTCGTAGGTGGGGATTCTCATTACGTGACAGTCTGATAGATGTGGCGCAATGCTATTTCTCGTTTGTAAAGATTGAGGAAATAAAACCTGATCACCGGAACCAAGCACTTTTTGAAATTCTGCTGCAACCAATTTGGGATCAGAGCTGCTTCCAATAAAATCCGATTTCACTTGAAATTGAAGTAAGGTATCCGCTGTCCCTTTTCCCATTGCTGCAATCTTTTGTTGAGTTGGGATTTTTTGAGACAAGAAATGGCGAACTCCCTCACTTGAAGAAAAGAAAATCCAGTCGCAAGTTGGAATTGTTGAAATAGGAACGGCAGCGGTGGTTATGCAGGAGGTGCCGATGATATCGTGACCTTCTTTTTCAAGTTGAACAACCCAATCAGGTTTTTGACTTATATCGCGGCTGATGAATATGCTTGCCATTTCTTCAGTTTATCTAGGCACTCAGAAACACAAGTTTCCATATCGATGCTGCGGTGATTGAATTGCAAAAATGGTTGTTCAAGACCGATACTAAACGCGACATGTACGTCAAATTCATTTTGTTTTTTGGTACAATAAACACCTAAAGGCAATTGACAACCACCTTCCATCTTTTGGAGTAATGTCCTCTCTATTGCAATAGTATCTTGAACGTCTTGATGATGGATTTTACTTAAAATTTCAATCGTGTCCGTATCGTCTCTTCTGCATTGCCATCCCAATACACCTTGTGCTGGTGCAGGGACAAATGAAGTTGGATCTAGGAACTGAACATGAAATTCTGAAAGGTCAATTTCTAGTCTTTCAATTCCCGCTGCAGCAAGCATCAAAGCATCACAATGTCCGTCTCGTAGTTTTTGAATGCGGGTGGGTACATTTCCTCTGATATCGACAAATTGCGAATCAGGTCGTACATTCTGAATTTGTGTTTTTCTTCTAACGGATGAAGTTCCTATGCGACTATTTTTCTTGAAAAGCAGTGGTATATCGTTTTGTAAAAATTCTTTTTTGGTAATCAATATATCTCTGGGATCCGCACGATGACTTACAGCGGCAATGATTAGATTAGGATGCGGAGCTGTTTCAAGATCCTTGTGAGAGTGAACCGCTATATCGATACTCTTATCCATCAAAGCTTGTTCAATTTCTTTGGTAAAAAATCCTTTGCCTTCTATTTTATCAAAACTTAAATTCTGAATTTGGTCGCCTTTGGTGCTGATTATTTTTAGCTGGGTTTCTATCCCTAATTTGCTCAGAATGTCTTGTGTGTGATGTGCTTGCCAAAGGGCCAATTCACTACCTCGGGTGCCTATGATAATTGGCTGTTTCATTTTAGTTTTTTTGGTGATCGAGTAACACTGCTTTGGCCATTTTCATTGGAACAGAGATGTATTTTTTCTCCATATAATCCAATATGCGATCCAAGGTAGCTTTAGCATCCTCGTCCAATGCTGCAAGCTCTTTTTGGAATACACTTCCAACTGCAGTATCTCGTATTTCTTTGATGGTAGTTGGGATGCTTTGCATGGCCAATTCAATTTTTCTTTCTTGCACCATGTGACGATGCTCCAGCAATCCCGACATAACAATGGGTTCACATTGTTCCAAGGCTTGCGCTCTAAAAGCAATGTTTTCTGAAGTAATCTTTTGAATGCTATTCATATCAAAGAAACCAATGTTTTCCTTGTTCTTGATGGCTGGATGAACATTGCCTGGCATCGCCAAGTCGATGATAAATTTTGTTTTTGCTGAAAGATTTTTAATCATCTCCTCATTCATCAGGTATTCCGTAGAACCTGTGCAAATAACCCAAGCAGTTGGCGTTATCTCCCCGGTAAAAAAATCAGACATATCATGTGATTTTCCGTTGGAGAAGCGATTGGCTATTTCGGTTGCATTTTCACGTGAACGATTAAAAACATGAATGTTTGGATAACCTGCATCCTCCAAGAATTTGGCAAATGTGCCAATAATCTGACCTGCACCCACCAGACCAATAACGCTATCTGTAGATATGTTTTGTTCTTGAAAAGCACTCCAGGCAATGGATACAACGGATACCGGCTTTCTTCTTAGGTCTGTTTCTGTAAAAACTTGCTTTGATGTTTTGACGCATTGCTTCATCAACAGTCTCAGTCCCTCTCCAGCCAATCCCATTTTAATACTGTAATCATATGCTGCGCGCATTTGACCCAATATCTCGTGCTCACCGATCACTGCGGAGTTCAGGCTAGCTGCAGTGCGCAATGCATGATTGACGGCATCCTCACCATTGAGACGAAGACAATTTTGTACGATTTCCGCAATATTAATATCAGGGGATTGCTTGAAAATGTCTAATATTTTTTGCGTGAGCCCAGAACATACATAATGATCAACGGTAAAGATCCATTCCACGCGATTACATGTGCTGACAAACATGAGCTCTTCGCATCCAATCTCATTCTTGAGCTCTAAAAGTTTAGATTCAAGCAAGTGATCGGGTACATGAAATTGGCCAATCGTTTCCAATGGAAACTGATGGTGGCTCATACTAATGACTTGTAGTTCCTTCACACTACAAAGGTCGTTGCCGTTAGTTTTTTAATTGTCACTGTTTTGTCAAACGACATCAATAATTACTGATTGATGTCAAGATTTTTTTAGCCGTTCTTCAATAAAGTGCAAGGGAAGCAGAGATTGAATTCCTTGGATATGAATCACGTTCCCGGATTGCCCTGTTAGAAGAACATCAATAGGTTCTTTTTGTTTGAGTTCATACTCCAACATAGCTTGTCTGCAGCTGCCGCAGGGCGCAAGGGGTTGTTCTACCTTAAAATTTTCTGGATCTACAGCAATGGCGATTGCTTTAATTTTTTGATTGGGATATTGAGATCCTGCATAGAACATCGCCACCCTTTCTGCGCACAATCCGCTGGGAAAGGCCATATTCTCTTGGTTATTGCCTGTCACAATAATTCCATTTTCCAAGAGAATAGCTGTCCCTACCTTGAATTGACTGTAGGGTGCATATGCGTTTTGGGTGATGACTTTGGCGGCTGCGATCAATTTTTGATAATCTCCTGAAAGTCCTTGGTCATTGTCATGCAACTCGTAGTTGAAAGTGAAAGTCTTTGTGGTAGTTGGCATTAATTTCTGGTCAATTTTGTGTAAAGACAAAATAAAGCGTTAATTAGCAAAGAAGAATAAAACTTACATTTCTATTGGAATCTATTCACGACATATTGCAGACTTATCAGCCCATTTCCCTAAAGGAAATGGATGGGGTGGCTTTGATGAATAGAACGGATACCAAGTACATCATATCAAAAGATCAGCTAATAGATGTACTAAAAGAAGTTGCCAATCACTACAGAATACTTGATATCAAAGGGGTCAGGAATAATCACTACCGTTCTCAATACTACGATACTCCAGACTTCTATTTCTACAAACGTCACCACAGCGGCAAAAAAAACAGATTAAAAATTAGAAAGCGCTTGTATGTAGAAAGCAGTCTTACTTTTTTGGAGGTGAAATTCAAAAGCAATAAGGGAAGAACGGAAAAAGATCGAATGAAATTGGTTGAACTTGATTCCAATTTATCTGAAGATAACATCCACTACATCACGGAGACATCTCACTTTGAAGATAAATTGGAGCCTAAGTTATTGAACTCTTTTGAGCGAATTACATTGGTAGATCAGGCCCTTCCTGAGCGAATTACGATAGATTTGGATTTAGGTTTTGAATTGGACGGGAGAGTATTAAAAATTCCTGAGCTTGTAATTATCGAGGCCAAGCAAGAAAGACAAAATCGTCATTCTGTATTTTTAAATGCGCTCAAGAAGAGATTGATTCGTCCGGAGAGTATTAGTAAATATTGCCTTGGGGTAGCTTTAATGACAACGGAAAAATCCAACATGTTTAAAGAAAAAATAAGAAGAATAAATAAAATCACAAATGGAAATTATCAATACAATAATTGAGACAATCACAAGTCAGTTAGTAGCTTGGATGCAAGTGTTGCCTGCACCAACGGACCTGCCTGTAGCAGAGGCACAAGAAAAATTTAAGCCATTGGGTGCAATGAAATTGGCTAATTGGGAAGACTTGTTGGAAATGATTATCCGCCTGGGCGTTCACATGTTATTCGTGACCTTAATCGTGAGATTCATTTATTATCCGATAGCCAAACGCAAAGATTTTCTTTTTACCTATTTGCTATTTAGTATTTCCATTTTCTTGATGTGCTTCATGTTGGAAAGTGTGAAGTTGGAAATGGGATTTGCTTTGGGCTTGTTTGCTGTCTTTGGTATTATCAGATATCGCACGGATGCCATACCTATTAAGGAGATGACCTATTTATTCATCATCATTGGAATGTCAGTGATGAATGCTTTGATTAACAAGAAGATTTCTTTGGTGGAGTTGGTATTTGCCAACATGGCCATCATTGGTTTGACATATGGATTAGAGAAAGTTTGGTTGATGCGCCATGAGTCACAAAAGATTATACTTTATGATAACATTCATTTGATTCAAACTGAAAAGCACGATGAATTAAAGGCTGATTTAGAGAAGCGCACAGGAATAAAAATCAATCGCGTGGAGATTGGCAAGATAGATTTCTTGCGCGATACTGCTTTGTTAAAGATTTATTTTTATGATGATGAGCAACCGTCTCAAATGGACGAGACTTTCTCTCAAAATATTAACGCATAAGCAGAACAACTGCTGAGGCTTCAACGCCCAATTCGGCACCAACAAACCCGAGTTTCTCACTCGTTGTAGCTTTGATACTTACACAGTCATTGGGGATATCACAGATAGATCCAATGACTGTTTTCATTTCTTCTACACGCTTAAGAATTTTGGGGCGTTCTAAATTTATTGTGGCATCCAAATTATTGACTCTCCATCCTTTCTCTTTGATTTTTCCCATAGTGGAAATCAACAATTTTTTTGAATCGATGCCTTTGTATTGCGGGTCTGTATCTGGAAATTGAAAACCAATATCCCTCAAACCAGCTGCACCTAAAATGGCATCGCAAATAGCGTGTAACAAGACATCAGCATCTGAATGTCCTAATGCGCCTTTGTCATGTTCAAATTGAACGCCTCCTAACCACAATTCTCGACCTTCTACCAATTGGTGGATGTCGTATCCGTATCCTACTCTAATATCCATTATTCAGCTGGTTCTTCTTCATTGGTTTTGTCTCCTACTGCAAAGCGAAGAGAGAATCTCAAGGTGTTGGCTAGAGGATTTTGTTGGGTTGTACTTACCAAGTAAGACATATCAATGGTTAAAACTTGGTATTTTAAACCGGCGCCAAGTGTGATAAATTGACGATTGCCCTTGGTAAGGTCTTCATAAAAATAGCCTGCGCGTACGGCAAACTGATCAGCATACCAATATTCCATACCGCCGCCAAAGTTGATTTCTCTCAACTCCTCTCTACCAATACTTCCCTTGACTACTTGATTGTTATTGTCTAATTGACCAGGCGCATCATAAAAAGATTGGATAATACCTGATGCAACACCAACATTTCTATCATAACCAGATACCAAAGTATCCCCATTATAAATAGGCGGTGTAGGTACCAAGAGTTTGTTTAAATCCAAGGTGAAAGTTAGCTTGTTGTAATCATCAAGATGAGTTGTTACTGCTGTTCCTAAACGAAGGTTGGTTGGGATAAAATCTCGATTAGCCGTATTGGTGTAACGCATTTTGGCTCCAATATTACTGATGTTAACACCCGCATTGATGCCAACTTTTTTTCCTTTAATTCGCAAATCCTGATTGGTATAAAAGCTTGATATATCAACAGCCCCCGTTCTTCCAGGTTTACTTTCAGCACCTTGAATATTTGTACTTCCAGTCAAATTAGAATTTACAAATCTTCCTGTAAATCCTACTCCAAAATTTTTGCTTAACTTCTGACTAACGCCTAGATCAAGCGCGAATTCTGCAGGAGTGAAATCACGAATACTGGTGCCGTATTCATCGGTGAAAGTGATATTACCCAATGAGAAATATCTAAGCGATCCACCAATTGCTCGGTTCTTGTCCAATTTTTTATATCCGCTTAAATAGGACAAAGACATATCGTTGACCAATGATCTTAGCCATGGCGAATAGGACACAGAAAATTCCATGGGTTTTTCACTGAAGCACAATTTGGACATATTCCAATGCACACTATTGGCATCTGGAGATAGGGCCACGCCAGCGTCACCCATTGCGCCGGACCTAGAGTCAGGAGCAATCATCAAAAACGGAACAGCCGTGGTTATGGTGTTCAATTGTACTTGCTGCGCCTTATCACTTTGTGAAATCAATTGTCCTTGGGCTACATTAATTTGTAGAAGGATTGTGGCAAAGGCACCTATTAAAATTCTTTTCTGTAACATTTCGTTTCAAATATAAGGCTCATCTTAGAATCACCAATTTTTCATACTTCTCGGCAGTCTTTCCTTCTGGATTTTGAACATGTACACGGTATACGTATGCTCCTTTTCCAATCGGATCTCCGTAATCATCCTTGCCGTCCCAATGAATGCCATCTGTTCTAAATCCCGTGCATGTCTGCTGAGAGAATATGGTTTTCACTAGTTTTCCGCTAACTGTAAATATTTGGATAGTAATATCCAAATCTTGGCACGCTTGGTTATGTTCAAAATAAAAGTTTGTGGAGGTGGTGAAGGGGTTTGGATAATTAAGCAATTGATTAATAACCAAGTCTTCATTCTCAGCCACAACAAAGGTTAACTCTGATTTGGAAGAATTATTGTGCGTATCCCAAGCTTTGACAGTGAGGGTATGTTCCCCTGTGGACAGTTGGTTCCAAGGATACTTTACTGCTCCCTTTTTGTAGGTATTTAAATTGGATTCAAAGTACTCATTGAGAATTACAGGCTGATTTGACTTTTCATCTATCACGGCTGTTATATCATGTCCAATTCCATTCCCAGCCGTATTAATTCCATTTTCATCTTGAAAAATGGCCAATAGAATGGGGTCAGGATGTGTTGTGCCTCCATTGACAAAATTGCTATCATTCATAAACAACTCAATCTGTGGTCCTTGGTTATTTAATACCGCATCAGCACTCGAACCACCAACTTTGAAACTTTGATTGGATCCGTGCGCATCTGTCAATCCTGTGGTTGCGTAATATGTGATTCTACCAAATCCTGAACTGTAATTAATGTCATAAGGAACAGGAAAGGTAAATTCAAAGGATCCATTGGATACACTGGCTTTTCCCTTGAAAAGAATTTTGTTGTAACTTTTGTAATTTTGTACAACGCCACCATCATTGTTTTGAGTGTTGATACTTGTTGGTTTGTCATAGACAATTGGATAAATCAAACCATTGAATTCAGTAAGAATATTGCCTTGATCGTCCACAACCTGACCACTGATTTTGGCTTCTGACAAGGCTTTTAAAGTGTCGTTGAATTGTTGGATGTCAATGTTGTTGATTTTGGTTGTTTCCACACCGTACTTGGGGTAGTTCAATTTTAATGCAGGATCTCCGAGCAAGCTAAAATTGGGCTTGCTATCATTCCCTGCAGCTACGCCATTTTTGGTTAACATATTGATTTTACCCAAAGTCAGTTCTGGATCGGTTGCATCGTTCAATGCGTGCTCATAAAAAGACAAATCCATTTCAAAATTTTCACCGCTAAAAACTACTCGGGTTGTGGTGAGCATAGCAATTGCACCGCCGTTGGGATTCATAACGAGAAGTTCTCCAGCGCTTTTATAGGTTGGGTCGTCAAATCGAGCCAATTCACATGTGGCGGTAAGGAAAACCGGCAACTTGAACAAATTATCAAACCCTTGAATGGTTGGAATATCTAAAATTCTTTCATGTGCCCAACCGCGTTCGCCGCCATGTCCAACATAGGTAACAATTAATGACCCTGAATTAACACGATTTTTGATTGCAGTTTCAACGGCAGGATAGCGCTCCCCCCCAGGTGTAGTCTGCTGGGTGTATGCATCCATATAGATTTTTTGAATGTCGTACTCCGGGAAGTTCCGTGCAACTATCCGGGTCAATGAATCGGCACTTATCAAATGCACTTGCTCATACGCTCCTCCGCTTCCATCTTGATCATCGGCAACAAAGGTCAATTGATTTCTCCATGATCCCATCGATGATTTAGATTGTGTTGTAGTGCAATTTTCTTCTGTGCTTATTTTCTCATTAACACTGATGTATGCTTTAATTTTTCTTAATGAGGATTGTGCTTCTTCCGCGCTTTCTGCCGGAATTCTGCCTACACCGCATTCAAGGCCACCCAAGGACGATGCGTCGTCATCATCAGACAGCATCACAAAGTAATCATCACTGACATACGAGGACAATGGTGATAGACTATAATCAGATTCAAAAACAATCACATTGTATCCTTTTTGCACCTCTAATCCTCGATTGGTGTTGTAAGATCCATCCCCCAACATCAATAAGTTTTTAGGTTGAAGATTGACATCTCCATTTGCCCTGTCGTACAGCATTTTCATCAATTGTCTAATGGCGGTTACATCAGGATTTCCGCTGGAGAATTCATGATACACTTGCTGAGGAGTGGTAACTTGAACAATCATTCCTTCTTCACGATGGATTTGTGCAATTTGTTCTGCGATATTCAAGTGAAGGGGTGCTGATACAATTACAAGATCTACATCATTCCAACTGTGTAAATCTTGATTATCAATTTTTCCTCTTGGAGTTACATTGAAAACGTTGTTGTTAAAAAAAGCAACAAATTCTCGCAATTGATCATGTGAAGCCTTCCATGAAACGGTGCCGTTGTTGTTTTGAAATGGGACACTTACAGGGAATTCAGGATTTGTGATATCCCAAACTTGTGAGACATTGACCGCATTGCTTAAAACATACTCTGCAATCTGACCAGGCCCAACATTGGTTGTGTCTCGTATGCGCAATTGCACACCACTAAAAACCATGTTTCTCGATATATTCACATAGACATAATCCATCCAAGCTTTTGCGTCAGCATTACCGGGGTTAAAGGTGAAACTGGTGGCGATGCTGTTACCAGAAGTATTGATATTCACCCATTGCGAGACAAGATTGGCATAATTGGAGGTGGATGTTCCTCCAACGGGAGATGCCGAAACTGAGCCGGTTTGACCGCCAATGTTGTAGTTGACACTGCTACTTTGCCCCACGGTTTGCACGGCTGAATTGAATTCCACCAATGCACTTCCTGTTAATTGAGTGAAATTAAAATTGTACGTTACAGCATTGCCGTCGCTGAGTGACTCACCATAAAACTCCCTGCCCGCCTTGCCTATGTTAACGAGTTCATTTTCCACAAATGCATAATCTTGATAAGTATTTACGGTGTGAGTGGGTGAACTCGTAATTTCCGGGTATTGTTGAATGCGGAGTGGTTCTCCATCATCTATTCGAACATAATAATATGCACTGTCTGAGTAGTAATGCTTTTTAGGAAACCATCTTTTTTTATTGGCCCCGGAGTGAAAGGTTAAATCCCATTGGTCTGGACCTTCTGCGTAAAAAAGAATATAATCGTTGTTATTAAATACACCGTCTTGTTCTCCACTAAAGAATACGGGAATTTTTTGCAGATCATCGGGTCGATACTCGTTGTTTTTAGGAGATAAAAGATGTCCGCCATTTCCATAAACATTGATGGATTGTGGGGTTAATTGCGAAAGAGAAAGACCCCAGTTTTCAAATGTGCTCTTGTCTATTTTGTATATCCCATCTTTGGTTGTCGCCAATTGGTACCATTTGCCAGTTGATAAGACCGAATGATCTGCATAAACGACAGAGCCACCTCGGGAATTTTTTTGAATGGAAGCGGTTCCAAATTCAACATCAACTTCTAGGGAACTCCAAAACTGCCAAGTCTTATTTTGCTGAAGTTTGGGGCAGATCAAGAGCAGGGTCACCCAACGGTTTTCAAACCATCTGTAGTCTATTTTGTAGGGAGATTTTTGGTTTAATTGGCTTTGGGGTCGCCAAGTGTTCTTTCCAATCGATACTTTTTCAAATTTGGGTGCAAGTGTGATGTTTTCAATTTGAAGTTGATTTGGGTTTTTAATTTCGAAAGTCACATAAGGAACCATTTCATTTCCCTCATTGAGCCAGATTGTATTTTTGGGCCAGTCTATAGAATCAGAAAAAACATTGAGAAAAGAGAAAGTTGCGATGGTTTGACAATAACTGTTAACAGAAAACGTTATTAACATCATCAACACAACGAAAGGAATTCCGGTTTTTTTCATATTGCAAAGGAAATACGGTTATGCCGAACAAAAAAGAAGTTGATTTATTGTGTGGAATGTTGATAATTTAAAGAATTGTTGTATTATTGTAAATTAGATACGACATGAATTAGGAGATCTTGCAATGAA
>JACCDJ010637247.1_pt1 | contig 74873 bp, 55 predicted proteins | sample 7444481 | NCBI WGS metagenome assembly JACCDJ01 (sample SAMN15323435, study PRJNA562643) | freshwater metagenome | isolation source: river surface water | place: USA:Blue River Watershed | collected 2017-08-15
CACCGGTAAGAATCAAATCATCAGTCATATTGCCGGTTTTTGGCAATTTGTACATGCATCGTTTTGGTTCACTAGGGTCATTTACCATAGATCCTTTACCAATTGCTAATATGGATCGAGTACCTTGCTTGTATGTTTTAACTTGATCACCTCGTTTTAATTTTTCAATCGGAATGTATATATCTTCACCATCGACTGTACATAGGATCATAGTACCTTCGTTGAAACAAGAAGGTTCTCCAAAAGCTAACACTCCTAACATTGCTGCCCAAAGATCATTACCATTTGTACAGATCAATCGAAAGTAGTCATACAATGTCGTATTCGATAATGAATATGTATTTGGTATAGATGTGTCCCATGTTACATTTGTTTGAATATCCACTAAATACCAAGTTGTTCCATTGGTGGAACCAGCTAATACAAAACCAGTTGGATTTCGTATGGTTTCACCATTCTTAATACCTCCTATTTTGTAAGAAGTAATTTTGATTGGATTCGGTAATTTAATTTGTATCCAATCTCCATTATATACTGTTGGTGTACCATTATTGTCTACGGTTGTAGACGAAGTTCCGTTGTAATTATAAGGTGGAGTAGAGTTATATTTACCAAAGTTTAAAGCAGTACCAACAGAATCGAACGCATACCAATAATCAGCTAAACCGTGATCACCGAATACTTCAAATGGCGTATCATTACCATCAACCGGTCTATATCCACTGTAACTTACATCATATAAACCATTACCATATACATAACCACTTAACGTAGAAGAATCAGCTGTCAAATTTGCCGGAGGATAATAATAGGTTGGCATCCTATAAACTAATCATATATTTTTTCACAAACTCTTCAGGTGTCATGATTGGTATTCCATTTTTCACCGCATATTCGGTTTTATTCGATTTGTCATCATGAGATTTGACAATCAATACAAAAGTATCTTTTTTCATGGAATCGCCCAACTTGGCTCCCACTTTACCTAAATGGTCAATAATGGACTTGTCGCGGACTTTTGTCATCACGATCGTTTTACCATACAATGGATTGGTTGTATCGACATTTTCTACTGGGACGGACACGTTCTTGGGAACGACCGATGCATTCAGTTTTCCTTCTAAACCACATTCTCTTAAAAACTCCAAGAATGTTCCCATGTTTTGCACAAATGATTTGGCGTTTTTCTCGCCGACTCCTTTGATCGATACCAACATTTTGACTTTTTCTTCCATTGATTCTCCCGATTGAAGGATTTGTGGATAGGCTTCCATGATGAGTTCCAAGTTTTTAGTCGATACACCGCGTCCCAATGTATTGGATGCCACCATGATTTCAATGAGTGATGCTTTGGCTACTTTCTCTTTAATACCCGCCGACAACTTCTCTGCAGTTTTTTCCTTGAATCCTTCAACAGTCTCGAAATCGGATTTCGACATCGCGATAATCTTAGCAACACTATCAAACCCAGTCTTGATCAACTTTTTCACATTGCCTTCGCCCAATCCATCGACTTCTAAAGTCTTGAAAAACATCGTTATGTTTTTCTCACGCACGACTGCGTTATCACTTGCATTGGTCAATACAATATCGACTCCCGATTCCGTCCAACTATATTCTTCTTTGGGCATTTTGGCTTCGTCCGCAGGCATAGAGACCGACATAATATGTGGTATAACATCTCCACTGCGTATAAGTTTGATCAACGCACCAATACCAATCTTGTTGTCTTTGATGAACTTGCCATTGAATCCCGTCGCATATTCAATCGTCACACCGCCCAATGCAATAGGTTCAATACGCACCCGGGGTTTCAAGTACCCATCTTTACTAGGCGACCATTCAACATCTACCACTTTGGCTTCCGCCATTTGATCGGACAATACCATTTTGAATGCAAATGCGTGATCGGGATTACCTTCCACACGGGGATGAATATGATCATCGGTTACTATAATACCATCAATTTCGTATTCGCTATTGGCTCGCCAATCAAGTAATATTTCGGATAACATCGAGTTGGAAACGGTTTCCACCACTTCGTGTTTGACGACTTCATGTCCGGCTTTTTCCAGAGCCGCCAATTGTTTACTTGGGTCCAATTGAGGGGAAATGACCTCATAGGTTACGAAATGCAAATCGCGAATCGAATCGTCGACTGTTTTGGAATTGATCATTCCGGATACCATATTACGAGCATTGGCAAACTTGTCGGCATATTTGGTTTTGAATACTTCACGTGGAATAATGAACTCTCCGCGGACCACTAATCCATGGGCTTTTGGTAATTTCAAATGTTTAATCAAATGACTAATATCTTGACCGACTTTGCCGTCACCACGAGTGTACAATTTGGGTTCAGGTTCGGAAATATACATACCACTGACGCCATCTAATTTGCGGGAAATGACATAGGGTCCTTTGTATTTGGCAGACCAGGATGTCAATATACTGGTATCGGGCTTGATTTTGTCCATCGATGGCATATTATAGGGAAGTTCGACTTTGTTTTTTTGCACTGGTGCGCCGATTTGTTCGGTGATAGTATTGGCTGGGTATTTGCGGTCGACGTATTCTTTGATAATATCATATTCATTATCGGACATGAGAGGTGTCTTTTTATTATAGTATGTATCATTGGATAGCACGAGGATTGCAGTTAAATCATTAAGGGTAAGTTGGTCCAATACTGAAATGCCGTTTTCTTGGAAAGATTTGATTTGAGTTTTTGTATGTTCGGTTTGTTCAGGAGTCATCTTTGTATTCATTTCTTGGACAATTTCTATATTCTTTTGGGTTTTGTTTTTCCCGGTGGCAGTTGGTTTTCGGATCTTTTTGGTTTTTGGGGGGATTTTAGGAGATTCCTTTTTGTCAGATACTTTTGGCGATTCCTTTTTGTCAGATACCTTTGGAGATACCTTTTTGTCAGATATCTTTTTGTCAGATTCATTTGGAGATTCCTTTTTGTCAGATTCCTTTTTGTCAGATATCTTTGGAGAACTTTTAGGAATAGTACTTTCCACTTTCAATGTTTTTCCAATTTTAATTCGGGGTTTCTTCTCCCCTTTTGGTTTTTTAGATTTCAAGTTCTCATCTTTTAGTTTCAACAATCCATCTTTCACTGAATCACCACATTCTTGAGAAATCATATTTAGGGAAAGTAGTTTCGCAATATTATCCTCCGTTTTTGGTTCTCGTTTCTTTTTAGTTTCAGGTTCTTTTGGAAGTTCTTGGACAGGCTCAATGACAGGTTGTATGACTGGTTCTACGAGAGGTTCAATCACAGGTTCAATAGGGATGTTCTCAGCCTCCATCAAAGATTCTTTAAGAATATCTTGGTTCTCTATTTGTTCTGTTGGCAATGATTTAGGAATACTAGTATCCACCTTTTTGTTTTTCAACGTTTTCCGGGATCGGTAGACTTTTTCCAATTTAGGCATATCGACTAACGATACTACTGATCGACCATCGATTCTTTCGGATGGTTCTTTGTATTCTAATTTGAGAACATCAAATATACCCCGTTCATCTACAATATTTAGGAGAACTTTTTCCTCTTTTTTCTTATCCACCACTTTGGAAAAACCATGTTCATTCAAAGACCAACCCAACTTGAGTGCATGTCCGCGCATCGCCGCATTAAACCCTTTGCTACCGGTAAAATACAACACTGCAAACGGATATTCTTCGGGACTGGTATATAAAAAATCAACCCTACGTGCTTTTGAGTTTGCATTCATTTTCGTAATCACCAAACATTTGGTTTTACCACGAGACAATACTTCTACGATAATACCAGTGGACAACAGAGCATCGATCCATTTATCGAAAAATACTGGACGGGTCGATGTAAGTATCACATCAATATCCCCGGAAGCGGCTGCGCCGCGGCGATAACTTCCGACAATTTCATAGCGGTCGCCGGTTTCCGAAACGGAATCAAATGTTTTTTGGAATACTCCCATGTATTCATCAATTTCTGACCGTGGAATACGTTCCATAATATCTTCGTAATGTTTCAGACCGGCTTTTTGGACTTTATTGAGAACTTCGTCTTGTCTTTCGCGCAATTGGGCAATCGAAGTGATTCCCATTTGCACCAATTCAACCGCTTTTTTTGGACCAATACCATAGACATCACTCAATATGTTCTCGGGTTTCCCACGTTCTTCTTCAATAATAGGTAATGTTCCAGTTTTATCGAAGGTTTCCAATTTTTCTAAAATTGTGGATCCAATGCCCGCCTGACCCTTGAGTTGCTGTGGACTATAGATATCATCTGGCATTGCTAAGATGGTTTCTTGGGCTTTTTTATAAACTCGGGCACGAATATTGTCGCCTCGTTTTGCCATGATGGTCGCCAATTGGTCCAAAATATCGACATATGCCGCATTTTTGGGGGTGAGTGGAGTATCATCAATCACAATTTTGGTTCGTGATGACATTTGTATTATAGTATATATAATACAAATATTTTAACAACTGTGCGCAAAGGTATTACCGACCAAAGGTTTACCGACCAAAGGTTTCCGACCGACCAAAGGTTTCCGACCGACCAAAGGTTTCCGACCAACCAAAGGTTTACGCCTAAAAACTAGGAGTGTCAGTGAATACTTGAGTCGTTGCAGTATTGAGTGTAGTGGTATCCGTCACCACATTGAAAAAATCATGAATGACATGGTTGAAATTAAAATACACATAAGATGCAGTCAAACTACTGATGAAAACCGCTACTGCATCACGCATGACCGTTTTTAATGGTTTGGGTTCTTCGTCTAAATATTTCATTTCCACAAACTTGGAGAAGCAAAATAGAATTGTCGTAAAAATAGCAATAAAAAAGGAATTGTCCATTATAATCTAAGGATGCACTATATTACATTCTTTTATACGCGTTTCCTACAACTCTTCAATTCCTAAATCAATAAAATCGTCATTGACTTTTGACGATGATGGTTCCAAATCCAGCACATCAAACCCACTTAAATCAATAGGGTCCATATGGATTTGTATTTTCTCATCATCTGAATCATCGGATTCTTCTTCCAATCGTCGTTGAATTGCCCGGTCCATACTGATTTGTTCTAAACGTTCAATGGTCTTGGGAGCATTCACGTTGTCGACTTTGTTGGAATCCATATTCATAACGGAATCATAGTCATTAAAAGAGAGTTTGGTGATGACGGGATTATTGTCGATATTTTGAATGGCAGGAACTTGTTCCGGTGGCGGCATTTCTTTGGATTTTTCCAATATTTGATCCAATTCCTTTTGAATATCCGCCGATGAAGTATTTGATGCTTCAGAACCACCAGTGGATGGCACAGATCCTGCACCAGATGTGCCCTGATTGACAACGGGTTCATTCAATGTCTCTATAATCACTTCTTCCTCTTGTTCCACACTCTCATCCATATACGCCCGAATAATCGCCTCGGTTGGAATACTTTCGCGAATGGTCATCAAAATACATTCTTGTATGATCAATTCCAGTTCGCGGTTGTTCTTTTGCACGACTAATGGCGACAAGTTCTTTTCAAACAAATATACGTTTGTGTAGACTTTACGGGCGACTTGAATGTATACCCGGTGAATAAAATTGTCCAATTTCGGAATCGCGAGATCAATCTTTTTCTGTTTGTTTCCAACACGAATGGATGTGAGAACCTTGAGTTGTATAATATGCACGCATGTAATCAAATCCTCTAAATAATTGCATCCACTGCGTTCAATAATTCGCTTGCGCTCTTCTTCGACAATGACCGAGTTCCATTTTGGAATACGCGACAACAAGTTTTGGAATGTCATTAAATATTTGCCGACTTCATCGTTGTCCACACACATTTTCCAAGCCTCATTGTAAATTGATTTTATACCTTCCAATACCAAGGGGGTAAATATACTGACTAATCGAGAACACCATTCGTTCCGGGATTCTTGTAAATTGGATAAGACAAAATCGTCCATAAATTGTATTATACTATTGCTTACCAGTTTTTTAGATGGTTTTAAACGAAATTGATTTAGGAATCACGGATTTTGTATAATAGAATAAACATCAACATTTTCTCGCAACGGAACTCCCCGCGGATTTTGTGAAACTCCATTTTGATTTGGGTTTTGCGAATTATGTCTAAAGGGGATTCATCGAGCCATTGTATGATATCTAGACACGAGAGACCTTCTTCGTAACACTTGGCAGCTAAATCTTGTAATGGTAAGGAAACCGGTAGGGAAACCAAGGTTCTCAGCGAAGCCTCTGCCCCTACGACCCCTTCCTTTACTCTGGATGATGTATTTTGCGAAGCCTCTGTCCCTTCCTTTTGGGTTTTGTAACTAGAATCGGGGATAATTTCTGTAGTACGCAACCATTCATGTAGTCGTTGTTTTACCGGATATTTTTTGTCCAATCCGTGTCTATGCAGATTCACTACGCTTCCATTTTCAACCAATTCCGGTACATAGATTTCACAAAAACGCGACAGAATGGGGTTCAAAAGTTTGTTCTTGTTCTCAACGATTATAAAAAATCGTGTATTATGACTGAACAATTCAATGCATCGCCGCAGTGCGGATTGTGCATCGATGGTCAAAAAATCGGCATTCAATAAGATAATAGATTTGAATAATACTCCACTGTTTGATTGGACATTGGTTTTTGCGAAAAACTTGAGATCTTCCCTTATAAACTTGATACCTTTTCCATGGGCGCAATTGACGGTCATGACATTCATTTTGATTTTCTGTTTGTCGTGGTTATATATCTTATTGATGAAATCGTAGACAAGTGTGCGTTTACCTGTTCCCGACGATCCGTGAATAATAATGTTCGGTATTTTCTGGGTATGATAAAAATAATCCAATTTTTCTATAATAGGGCGATGATGAGTATACATGTTTTCTATGAAATGTATCCATAAACATTCTATATTGTTTTTACGCACAATCTTTATCTGAAGTTTCGTTTTTTCCTAATTTGACAACATTCGTGCATGTTTTCGTGAAAACATAGCGCTCGTGATACATCGTTTTGCGTCGCAAATTACACGACAAGCAAGCAATAAAAACATTGCCTGTATTATGCCCCATTGAATTGTCAATACGATCTAAGGTCCATTGATCGGTCTCTCGAACGACCTCATAGAGAACCTTGATGTCATTTTTACAATAAAAACAATGCAAACTTGATTCAATCAATAATTGGATCACTGTATCAATTTTGATAAAAGCCGATTCATCATATAATTTTTTGTGCATATCTTGGGATTTGTAGCCGGAGAGTTTATTGTTGATTTGTTGCAAGATAAACCTTTGTTGTTGATTTGGATGGATTTCAGTGATCAAGGTTCTCAAATAGTCCAATTGTTTTTCATTTTGATAATCACTTTCGTTAAATGTCCATCCCTTCGATTGGGTAATCACGCGTTTATTTTTATTGCTTTGTATAATGGGTTTTCGTTCGGGTTCAGAGATGTTAATAATTTTGGTTGTAGTAGTGTCCATAATACAATATAATAAATTAAAAAGGAGATAAATACTAATAGCCTATATAACATAAAGACAAGAATATTAAACTATGTTAAATCGAGTTGTATCAAACGATGTTGCCGAAACGACTTCCAATATTGATAGTTTTTTGGAAACTGAAAAACAGAAAAACAAAGTCGATTCGTGGAATAAATTGGATAAAACCATGAAAATCCAGAAACTCCATGCTTATGCGGAAAAATATGCGGTTGAACAAGGGAAAGATGTTGTCCAACTCAAGCGGTTTTTCATAGACGCTTTGGAAAAAGGCAAGTTCCAAAAAACCAAGGACGTGGTCTATGACAAGGAGAATCAAACGATTACAAGTATTCCGGCATTACTGTATAATACTGCAACCAACAATTATACATTACGTATCATGGATCCAAAACGGGTGAGTACGTTGAAATCATTAACGCCTAAACGTATTAGCGAGAAAAATAAAGAGTCTATTTAGGACTGGGGTTTATATATGTGTTTCAAAATACATATATAAATATGTTTAACCACGGCGGATAGATCCGGTGCATTTAGCTTGTATTTCACCAGTGTATTTAGAAATCACCGGAGTCGATGTTAATGGGAATCCAACCTTGTCTTTTTTAGTATATACTTGGTTGGCAATACCATATGCCATTGCATCCGCAGTTTCATTACCATAAGCAGTTCTTGTTTTGGATGCGGCATTATTGATTTCCTCAAGTTTTTTTCGTGATACTAAATCACTTGCCGATGCACCGCCTTGTTGATAAAATCGGCTATTATTTAGCTTTTGAGTAGGAGCGTCAATATGAACATCACTTACTACGAAGGTACTTTTGTCATATTTGTATTGATTTTGTTGGTAGGTTTTGTTGCGTTCTTTCAATAATTGCGCATTGGATGTATAATAATTGGATTTACGGGCACTCACAACACTATATGTCACTGTGAAAATGACAATACCTTCTTTACCATTACCTCCATTTTTACCATATCCACCACCTCCTCCACCACTACCATAGGCAGTTGCATGTGATCCATTTCTATAGACATAATTATTACTTTGAGAATTATATGATTCAAATCCGCCACCGTCTCCGCCACCGGCACTGGTTCCACCTAGACCATCATCACCTGTATAACTATTGTTACCAAAGTTTGCACCACCGCCACCTGCACCACCTGCACCACCTGCCGCATATAAAGTAGATGTGCCAGATATTGAATAATATACACCATCGCCACCATTACCGCCCAACCCTCTGTAATCACCAGTATTTTCACCAGTCCCTCCTGGTCCACCTGCACCACCTCCGCCACCACCTGCTTTCCAATTATCACCTCTACTTCCATAGGATCCTTGTGTTGTATTCAATGTAGTATTACCAGTAGAGTCTAATGTTCCAGCGGCCGAACCAACATTTGTAGTTGTTGTATTTTCACTTCCACCACCATAAGCAATAATATTATTAATCGATGAATTGTATCCGTTTGAATCACCGTCGCTAATTCCACCATTCGATCCTGCACCAACTACAATTATATATTCATCTCCAGAATCAACATGAAATCGGTCGTTATAAATAACACCGCCTGCACCACCACCACCTCCAACATCAAATCCTCCGCCGGCACCTCCACCAACAATGAGGGTTTTAGCTATATAGTCATATTTAGGAATCCATATATAAGTACTTTGACCTTCGTATGTTCCCTGATATGTAATAATACCGGCTAAAGTGCACATTGTTTGATTTTCATCCATACTAAATGTGTTTCCATTGAAAATGAATGACCCATTATATAAAAATTGTAAAATACCTTCATCGGTCAAATTACCCTGATTGTTTTTTTTAATGACTCCACTACCGCGTAAACGGCGTTTGGCATTTTCCGCTTGGGAAAAACAAATATCAGTATAACCGGATAATTCAACTGCAGTTCCAGTTTCATATTTACTATTGGGAATCGTCATATCCACCGTATGATCGGCACCGCAACATGATTCGGATTCGCGGATAATATATCCATTGGGACGATTGAAATCATCTACAGATGCAGCTACGCGGGGATTGCCGGTTGGTGTGTCAATCGATGCTATTTCTTTACGATACAATGGTAGTGGACCTGCTCGGAAAATATTATTTTTGTCAGTTATTGTGTTTTGATTTTTCTTTAAAGAAGCAGATATTTGGCCAAAGGTTCGTCCTTTCCAATTAAAATAACCTATTTGTTTAACAACGGATTCTGGCATAATACTTATATTATAGGAACACAATATTATAAGAATCCAATGATTATAAAATGTTTTGATCATAAAGTTGAAAGTTTTCGGCGAGGTCTGTGTTTATAGTAATTATAAAACGTCTAAATACACCATATAAACAATGCGGGATTCTTGGCTAAATGCGGAAGAATATGAAGAATTGGAAGAAACCGTCTTGGAATTGATGGACGAATACATGGACGAACATTTAGTCGTCGCGTTGACTTCAATGAGTTTCCCGGAAAACCTTATTCACGACATTTGCGTCCTATTAGAATCGACGGGTCTAAGCGACGAAAATAATGAGATAAGTGGTATCACCGAAGAAATCAATCGTCCAACAAATGGCGGCGATACTATCAATGACGAAGCCTATGACCAACTCTATGAAATGGTACAGACCATGTTTGCGAAATACTGGAAAGAATATAGCGGAATGCCACCTAGACAGCAACCCTTTATCGAGTTTGACCCTGCAAATCGCGAACTCATTGCGACTAAAATTGCACAACTCGCCGCCGTTCCTAAACAACAGCAGCGATCCAAAGAATGGTATGAAGCACGGTATAATATGATGACCGCCAGTAGTATTTCAAAAGCTTTAGGAAGTCCAGCGCAAATCAATAGTTTAATTTGTGAAAAATGCAAACCACTCGTCATGTATTCGTCAGACTATGTGAACTGCGAGAGTCCATTGCATTGGGGAGTGAAATACGAGGCGGTTACAGCGGCTATTTATGAACACATGTATCATACAACGGTTGCTACGGATTTCGGCTGTATCCCTCATCGTGATTATCCGTTTATTGGCGCTTCTCCGGATGGAATCGTGGTCGACCCAAATCACGAACGATATGGACATATGGTCGAAATCAAAAACATTGTCAATCGCGATATAACCGGTATTCCTAAAGATGAATATTGGATCCAAATGCAACTACAATTGGAAGTTTGCGATTTGGATTATTGTGATTTTATAGAGACGCGTATTAAAGAATACGAAACTGCGGATGATATATATGATGATACATCGAGTCAATATAGGGGAATCATATTGCATTTTGTGGACATTGCAGCCACCAATGCAAATGCCGCCCCGCATTATGTCTATATGCCGTTATCACTATCCATTGATCGATCATCGATTGCTGCCTGGACACAACAAATGGTCGACGAAAAGAGCCAAAAATATGTATTATACAAAACATTATATTGGTATTTGGATGAAATCTCATGTGTCGTAGTAAAACGAAATAGTGCCTGGTTTGCATCCGCGGTTCCCCAGTTTATAAACGTATGGCAGACGATTTTAAAAGAACGAGTTGAAGGCTATGAACACCGCGTTCCCAAGAAAAAAGTGGAAAAACCCATCATGTTGATCAAATTGGATGAAAATGGGGATGTTATCTAAGTATGATGGTGAAAATTGATTACCAAAACCATATAATATTTTTTCTCTAATTACATAAATAATATGACAAACACCAATTATGGATCTATCTATACAAATGCGAAGATGTACGATATGGATAATAAGAAAGTTGATGATAAAGAACATTTGACCTACCCCACCCTATTTTCGGTGACAGTTTCGGGAATGTTTGCGCTTTTATGTGTGGGGCTAGTACTGTCAGTGAAAGAATATGGAACTATGTTACAAAACACTCTTGGATTTTCGGCAACAGATCCCATTTCGTTCACATTAAAACGCCAAGGGTATCCTGTTCTCGATCATTTCAAAAGCCAAACCCAATTGTCCTATACATTCTTGGCCGATTATGTGGCTATTGTTGAACCCTATGCCAATATGACACTTTACATCGACAACCAAGATATGTATCATACTTATGAATATGTGGTTTGTTCGGATGCTGACAATAGTTGTCAAACCGGGAAATTGGGACCTAGTCTCAATAGTGTAGTAAGTTTCGCATGTAATCCCTATGATACATTTCGTGTCGAAGTGGATAATACTTATTTTGGTTCGGCGATTTGTATGTATGTTCGGCGAGAGATTGCCTCACTGAGTTCGGATGATTTAGAACAAACGATGGATGCCATGTATACATTATGGTCTACCGACGAAGAAGAAGGACAACTCATCTACGGTTCTGATTTTCATTCGGCGACTTATTTCACAGAAGCCCATCATTTCAATGCGGGAGGACGCGTTGCTGACCATATTCACGAAGGATTGGGATTTGTTACGCAACATATTAAAATGTCGTCTATGTTTGAAAAATCGTTGCAAAGCGTGAATCCATCGGTTTCACTTCCATATTGGGAGTTCACTCAAGAATCGGCGTCCAATACTTCCATTTACAACAGTATTATGTTTTCGAAAAAGACGTTTGGTTCGCTAGTGGAACCAGTGGATGCAACTTGGGGATTTACCTATAAAAATGATTTGTTGTCGGCGGGAACAATACAAAATGGGCGTTGGAAAAAGGCAAAAACGGATGTCAATACCCGATTTTCATCGATTGTTAATGGCTATGGACTCTTGCGATCCCCGTGGAATATGAATCCGTCGCCATACATTACCCGATTTGCGTCGTCGGAATCGGCGCTACCTAGTTGCAGTGATTATTATACATTATTTGGATCATCTTCCACACTGATTGATTTCTTGGACGAAATCCAAAAAGGGTCGCATGCACCGATTCATTCGGCATTGGGAGGAACTTTTGGATGCGATGTATTGGATGCGATTGGGTCCCAGTTGTCGTCTTCATCCACCCAATTACGATTGTGTCATATGTGGAGTTTCTATATGAAAGATTTGTATCGCTCGCAGTTCCTAGAACCTAGTGTTGGTTGCGAAAATGACGCCTTTGATGGATCTCCGAATGCGATTTCGTGCCCTTATGTCTGCAATAATACTACAAAAAATGACGCGGATTTTGTAGAAACCCTGAAGGACAAGATGGGGGGTCAAGGGTATTTTATAGATGGTGTGGATTGGATGAGTATTCGCAATTTCATTTGCGACGGAGATGCGCATAAAATTGTGGTGGGGGCGCATAGCGACAGTTCATCGGCATCGGACCCGTCGTTTTGGCCCGTGCATCCGACCCAAGAACGATTGTTGCAAGCCTATATGATTGCGACACAGATGACTAGTTGGGATTGGCCGGAGGATGCATTAACCGATTATGTTTGTGGAACTACCCGGTGTATTTTGTCGGGAGAAACAGAGAAAGCATATGATAGTGAATGTTGTTACGGTCATTATGAATATGATCAGATGTTGGATTACGAGAATGCGGACGAAAATGGGCGAATCGGATCGACCAATCACGAAATCTTGGTGGCTACCAATCCGGTGTCTCAGGAATATACCATGCCTTATGTATACGATGGGTTTTCATGGTCGCACTGTGATGACGTGGACACTGCGATCATGCGATTGTATCGTTCTGCATAAAATATAAATACTCTTAAATCACATAAACATTATTCTCCATTATTTTGTATAACAATGGAGAATGTCGAAGAAATGTACGTTACCAAACGATCCGGCGAGCGCGAGATTGTCGCCTTTGATAAAATCCTGCAGCGTATTAAAAAATTAGGACAAGAAGCCAATATTCGCATCAATTATACGACATTAGTCATGAAAGTCATTGATCAATTATATGACGGTATTTCGACTACCAAGATTGATGAATTGAGTGCCGAACAATGTGCTTCGTTAGCATCCACGCATCATGACTATAATATTTTGGCGGGGCGAATTGTTGTTTCGAATCATCATAAAAATACTGAGGAATCTTTTTCTTCCGTGATGAAATCGCTTTACAATTATTTGGATAAAAATGGAAAACAATCGCCGCTTGTTTCGAAAGAACTCTATGATTTTGTTTTGGAAAATGGCGCCGAATTGGATGCCATGTGCGATTATTCGCGGGATTATTTGATTGAATATTTTGGATTCAAAACATTGGATCGCGCTTATTTGATAAAAATCGATAAAATTACTGCAGAAAGACCGCAACATATGTGGTTACGTGTTGCCGTCGGTATTCATTGTGGTAAGGACCATGTTAGTGGTCCGACTGATAAGGACCATGTTAGTGGTCCGACTGTAATGGATCATATAAAGAAAACCTACGATTTGATGTCGCAGAAATATTTCACCCATGCCACTCCTACTCTTTTTAATGCCGGAACACCACATCAGCAATTATCGTCGTGTTTTTTATTGGCGATGGAAAGTGATAGTATGGATGGTATTTATAATACATTGAAAGATTGTGCTATGATATCGAAATGGGCGGGTGGTATTGGTCTACATATTCACAATATTCGTGCAACAGGTAGTCATATTCGTGGAACCAATGGAACATCAACCGGTATTGTTCCGATGCTGCGTGTATTTAATCATACTGCGAAATACGTCGATCAAGGATCAAAACGACATGGATCATTCGCGATCTATTTGGAACCATGGCATGCGGACATTGAATTGTTCCTACAAATGCGTAAAAACCACGGCGATGAAGAATTGAAAGCCCGAGATCTCTTTTATGCGCTATGGATTCCGGATTTATTTATGAAACGCGTCAAGGAAGACGGAATGTGGACACTCATGTGCCCAGACGAATGTCCGGGTCTAGCCGATGTATACGGCGACGATTTTGATAAACTTTATATTGAATATGAAACAACCCGAAAATGTCGCAAAACAGTGAAGGCACGTGATTTATGGTTTCAAGTATTGGATGCCCAGATGGAAACCGGTACACCATACCTATGTTATAAAGATGCAGCGAATAAAAAATCGAATCAACAGAACGTTGGCACCATAAAGTCGAGCAATTTATGCGTAGCCCCAGAAACAAAGATATTAACCGACAAGGGTCATATTGAAATCCAATCATTAGTTGGTGAAAAAGTCAATGTGTGGAACGGTGAACAATTCTCAGAAGTAGAAGTAGTAAAAACCGGCGAAAATCAGGAATTGATTGATGTGTATACAAGTGATGGATGTAAATTATCTTGCACAAAATATCACAAGTTTTATAATTCCCAAGGTAAACTAGTTGAAGCATGTAATTTGAATAGTGGCGATGAGTTACTTACGTGTGATTTTCCAATTGTTGATGGAGAATATTTAGTAGATGATAGTCCAATACCTAACTATTTAGGAAATGTATCTATTCAATCGAAAATAAATTGGTTTTCAAAAATAGTCGACACATTTGGAAAAATAGATAATACATGTATTATACTTACCTTCCCTTCAAATGAATATGCAATAAATGTCAAATTGATATTACAAACTTGTGGCATTCAAACAAAGGTCGATTCGGTAACAATAATTTTAGATATGAATAATATTTGTAAATTAAATAGACTTGGGTTTTCGTCAGATAAAATATCAAATATTTCATTACAAAATCATGATGAAAATAAAACACGAGATGCTATATTTGTATCTAAAATTATTCATAACGGTAGAATATCCGATACATATTGTTTCACAGAACCATTACGACATGCAGGGGTGTTTAATGGAATAATAACTTCACAATGCTCCGAAATTATCGAATACTCTGATGCAACTGAATCCGCAGTATGTAATTTAGCCAGTATTGCCCTTCCGGCATTTTATAATACTACTACCAAAACCTATGATTACGAAAAGTTGCACGATGTCACGCGCACGATCACTTACAATTTAAATCGGGTCATTGATATTAATTATTATCCAACACCAAAAACCGAGAAAAGCAATAAACGTCATCGCCCCATCGGTCTAGGCGTCCAAGGTCTCAGTGATGTATTTATGATGATGGACATTCCTTTTGCCAGCGATGAAGCCAAAATGGTGAATAAAATGATTTTCGAAACCATTTATCACGCGGCGTTAACCGAATCATGTGCGATTGCCAAAGTCGACGGTCCATATGAAACATTTGTCGGATCCCCGGCATCGAAAGGACAACTCCAATTCGATTTATGGGGAAAAGAACCTTTAGCAGATCGGTATGATTGGACGACCCTGAAATCCGATATAATGACATATGGTATTCGCAACTCATTGTTGTTGGCACCTATGCCAACCGCGTCAACATCGCAAATCCTGGGATACAATGAATGTATTGAACCAATTACCAGTAATATTTACAGTCGCCGAACGATTGCCGGAGAGTTTATCATGGCGAATAAATATTTGATGAACGATTTGATCCGCTTGGATTTATGGAATGAGAAAATCAAAAACAGTATGGTAGCCAATCACGGATCCATTCAACACATAGACGCGATTCCACAGGATATCAAAGAAAAATACAAGACGGTTTGGGAAATACCCATGCGTGCAGTCATTGATATGGCGGCGGATCGCGGGGCATATATTTGCCAGAGCCAGAGTTTGAACTTGTGGGTAGAAGATCCAAATTATTCGACATTGACTTCAATGCATTTCTATGCATGGTCGAAAGGATTGAAGACTGGAATCTATTATTTACGTCGTCGAGGTCGCCATCAAGCACAACAATTCACGATCGAACCGGAGAAAAAGGATTTAGGCGAACAATCGGAGGAAATCTGTGAAATGTGTTCGGCATAGAAAAATATATCAGGGTATTGTATATTAGGTGAAAATGAGTGAAAAAGTTACAGATGAATGTTTGAATATTTATAAAAATTATGATGATTTTCAACGAGAAGTTGTTGCCGGAGTAGATAAAACGACTTTTACAAATGAACAAATCGATAAGATTAAACAGTCTCCATTTTCATTAGATAGGTATCAGTTAATAGCTATTTGTACAAATGTAAATACCCAAAAAGTCGCTTATGGACAATGGAAAACCGATATTAACATTCTATGGGATAATATCAAAAACATCCCAACTCCAATTCAAGGCGGTTCTCAAAGTGGTGGTACAGATTGTCCAGCAGATTTCCAAAAAATATTTAATTATATGTTTTTGATCGCAGCGTCGGCATCAATTGCCGTTATGTCGCCAGATATTGAATTGGTGACAAACGTTTGTATGAAAGCATTAAAATTAGCATTTGGTACGATTGTGTTGCCAATCATAAATCTGTTAAGCGTAATATTTACTTTCATGTTGCAATCCTTGGTTTTAATTGTGAAAACGGCTGCAGGTGTTGCCATAGAAATAATTAGTAATTTTATTAAAACACTGTATGTAAATATATATGGAATTACAACAGGTGTAATTGGTGTTGCAAAAGTATTTATCTATAATACATTGACATACTGCGGTAGCTTCTATAATAAAGTTGCCAACAAAATTGCGGCGGATGATAATGATTTAAGAGAAAAAATTGGAAGTGATTTTAAAGAACCAGTTATTGATATATCGAATATGATAAAATTAACATCAACAGATGAAACTATAATAAATAAATCATTGAAAACTGCTATCATCGAGGGAATTGTCGATCCAAAAGTTGAAATAGAAATTAATGAAGAACCTGATATTTTTATGAACATGTTGGTTAAATGTGGTAGCGCCATTGATAAAATCTATAATGATATAAAGTTTGGATATACCTTTTTAAGAACCGCATATTTGTTGTTGTGTGAGAATGCACATCATATAATTAAGGATAAACTGGGAGGTGCATATTATTCAAATAAAGCCAAATTGTCATTAACAAAAGGATTGATATATGCCGAAAATAGTGTCATTCGCGCAGTGAATGGGGTTGCAAGTTTTCCATCTAATTTACAAGCAGTGATTATATACAATATAAATATATTATGTTTAAAGATATTGAAAATAGTTTATTCTGACAAGATAGAAAAACGTGGTCGTCAAGAACGTGGTCGTCAAGAACGTGGTCATAAACAACATCGTGATGAAACACGTGGTAACGAAGATGATCGTGAGCGTAGCCGTGAGCGTAATCAAGCACCTAACAGTGATGAACTTGAAGATAATATGATTCAAAGTATAGTTAAAAAACTTGATATTAATGAATCTGAATTAGTATTCAATTTAGATATTGAATCACTAGAAGTTCCAAAAGATGTAAATATTGTGAAAAAAAACATTGAATATATTGAAACCGATGTAGGACAATTAACGGATAATTCAGAATACACATCCATAATGGAAGATCTTGATAGAAAGCTCCAAGAAATTATCGATCGAAACAATCCACCTGCATTTATGAAAAAAGGAGGTGCCAAAAAGCGCAGAACCAAAAAAGCCAAAAAGCACATCAACAAAAGACGCTATTCCCGTAAACATTAAGTGTACCGTATAATACTATTTGCAAAAATAGCATTATTCACTTACCAAACGATTATTTAGTAATCTTTGCGATATTATTATGTCATTATAATACAAATAATGAATGCAACACAAACAATAAGTGTATACTCAAATAGAGATGATATATGGAAATACATAGATTCCAACCATTATATTCCATCCACAGGAAATGGCGAGTCTATAATGCCAGAGGCATGTGCAATTCAAAATGTATCCGATACTCATCACGATGGATTGAATCCAGATGCGGCGAGAAACACATTACCGTTCAAGCCGAAAGATTTCAGAACCTCTCCAGATTTATCAGAAGATGATTTTTTGACAAGATATTTGTATGATCTTAATAAGGGTACACCTAAAACCACTACCACAAGAGAGTATTTATATGAGAATTATCACTGTTTTTTCCGTATTCCATTGATTCATGGTGAAACCACCAATGTGGGATCTACCGGCGAACCTCAATATCCAGATCGAAACTCGGTATTGGAAACGATTTTCGACGAATTGGGATTGGCAAATCAAAACATTTATGTTTCAAAAGATTTCGGATTTCCGGCAATGCAATATGATTTTACCTATTTCAAGAATCGTCAAATATATATTGGGTACCGACCTGCACAAGAAAATGACGCAGCGGGAAAACCTACTCTCACCTCTTCAAAAGCATTTGAGTTTGGGTTTCAATCTCCAAACATAAAAGTGGATTTCATATGGACAACTCCAGAAATTGATCAGGGATTTACTCATTTACCGCGATGGAAAGGCGGAACTCCTGATGAATCCCCTACCCTCAACTATTCACTGCTTGATTATGATACAATGATTCGATGGGATCCGAAGAACCCCGGACCTTCTGCAAACGCTTTGAAATCCCAGACGTTTTTCGTAAAACCGGAAGGCGAGAATTATGCAAGATCAATAATATATCAATCGAATAGTGAATGGACCAGTAAATCCGGAAAAGAATTGAAAGCATACCAACAATTCAATAATGGCGCACTAGAAATATTGAAAAAGAATCCACTTGCATTAGGGGACCCGATCACGAGTGCGAATAAAGCCATTACCGCAACCGATTTTGATGAGTTCCATTCATTAGCGAAACGATCGGGCGACGCACTAACTGCATACATCAAACCGACAAACCCACAATATTTCATTCGATTAAATCCTAAATCGGCAGACGTTTCTGGTCCAACTGAAAAGTTTGATTTAACCGATTTTGCATTCTTGTATCAAACCCATGATCGATTGGCTGCTGCCGGAGCATTGACTCGAAAAGTAGAAATGGTTATTTTGGAATCACCGCGAGATAATGAAGGGAAAAGTTATTTCTCATTGTTTATCCGAAAAGATATGTTAGATGTCAAAAAAATGTACAATACGATAAAGGAAAAATATTTTGATCCAAACGTTAAACTTGAAAATAAAAGTCCATATGATAGTCTTATTACCGAACTTGGTAGTATAACACCAGAAACAATTAAAAATATCGATGCTATTATTAAAAGTGTCGATCCTACTTGGTCATCTAGTATATACGATAATAAAAACGATAGTAATACACTAACATCACAAGTTGGAAGTATAATTACTGAACTAGATAGTCAAATATCTAAATTAACATCTGAAAATGATGATAATCTAATAAAATACATAAAGTTACAAATCTTGAAAAAGACTGTTAACGATATTTTGAACGAACTCAACTCATTGAACAGTGATCATATTAACATAGACGAGTTTTTTGCAAATATTATATCTAGATCGACTCTTCCTGTTCCGGTTCCTATACGCAATGCTGAAGATATGGAAACAAATGACGATGATAAGATGAAAAAGTTTATTGCAGATGTAGTTTTTCCATTCAACGAATATAGATCGTGTATGAAAACACACAAATCATTGAATGCATTGGCTGTAAAAATAAATGACTTACCTAAAAATGTTGATGAGTTGCTTGCAAACCTTGGTACCCTTGTGCAATTGAATAAGACAACAATTGATTCATTGAATAATATCAAACCAAATACACAAATTAATATAACATCTAAAAAAAGAATTACTGGTCGATTTAATCCACTTAAATTATTTGCCACAAGCAAAGATCGATTGAATATATTATTGTCTACTGATTTGCATGATCTTTTTGGATTTCCGGAATTGCTCTTGAAATTATGGGACAAATTACCGGAAGATGCATTACCTACCATTTATAATTATTATCATAATGCATATGAACAGTCAAACGCGATTTCCAGTGCAAATCCAAATAATCACGATTTGGAAATAATCACACAATGTTTGGGATTTGTATTCAGAGAACAATATAAAGATGCCACAACGTTCAAAACAGATCTCATAGAGTTCGGGGAACACAAAGATTTATTGTTAACGGAGAAGAAAACAAAAGACGATTTCATGTTTGAATTGCCATCTGTAACGAAACTATTGTCCAAAAAGAAAATGATTGCACAAGAAGAAAAGAAGAAAACAATATTGTCGAAAATCGTCAATTTTACAAATCGAATGTTAGGGCGAATTGTTCCAACACGGGGTGGTAAAAAAACAAGAGTCCGAAGAGGTAAAATAGTTGGAAAAAGAACCAAAAAATATAGGGGTGGTGTGAAACGTAGACCCGACTATAATAATAGTAACGTGAATACAAAGGAATTAAAACGTGATTTTAAACGTAAAGAACGTGGTAATGGCGATGATAATGGCGATGGTAATGGCGATGGACCTACGAAAAGAACGACACGTATCAACGTGAATATACAACCAACACCACGTGATATTGAATTATTATTTCGTATTTTAGGTTTATTTGTATTCTTTTTGACATTTTTAAGAGATAAAAGAGATATGTTGAAAATGACAAATCCAAACATACGATCTTTTTGTGATAAAAGAATTGACAAAATAAATGCGTTTGTGAAAAAATTATATAATGATAATTTTGACATACTCATCCGTTTATTTCCAACAGTAAACCCAAAAAATATGTTTCATTATGGACCTGGTGAATATAGCAATAGCAATGATATTTATAAATGCGATCCGAATTATTATGATCCAATATATGAAAAATATATTAATAACATGCCTAAACTCGATAAGACGAAATATGATACGAAAGACAATACGCCAATTATTGATACGCGTATTGATTTGTTTTATTATGATAATAATATTCCATTGGAAGACAAAATCGTCTATTTATTTGCGCAATATATACCCTTTTTTATAAAAAATAATGAAAAAAAGAATACTTTCAATGAATATCTCAATGAATATGAAACATTTGTAATGCTTTACGATAATACAATGACTAGTGTAATTATGTATATCATAGGAACTTATATCGGAGATGTTGATTTAGATCAAGAACCATCTACTATTACTGACAAAGTCAAGTCAGTAAAAAAATATTTACCAATTCCGATTGAGAATATAATTGACTTAGAACCAGATGCAAATGTCTCTCCTATACTTGGGTTTTTACCTACAATTTTAATTGTCGATGATTTGAATACGATTGATGATTCAAAATTAAATGCATTTATTCGAAGAACACCCGTTCCGGATACTCTACCAAACATAATAAATACAACGATGTTTGGAAACTATAAAATACATATTCAACAACAATTTCATAATGTTTCAATAAAGAATGTGGAGAAGTATATTGATAGAAATGATTTTAAACTAGAGTATGTTAAAGTTGCAATTTACCCTGATCCGAATCATGACATTGATATATTCAAGAGAGGACTGGATAATATAAAAAAACAAAATCCACCATTCCAACCACCATCCATGAAAACAGGAGTTTTCAATATGCCCGATTACAGCAATTATTTCGATAGTTTATTTAACACGCCCAAATCAGTACCAGTGAATATTGGCGGCTATAAAAGTTCCCGCAAAAACAAAAAATACCGCAAGCCGCGCAAATACCGCTACCGTTAATCCATCAAACTTATATTTCCTCATGAAAATGCATGAAGAAATATCATTTATCCATACCCTAAGGTCGAAACAAGTAAGGCTTTCCCTCAGACGGTTTTCTATAAATAGCCGGATTATACCATGTATGATGCACAATCGAATGTATTATCAATGTATCCATCATTTCATCGCGTTCGAATCCAAATACTGAATAATAGTTATCGATGAATTGGTGCAACCTAACTTCGAAGTCAACTTTTCCTCCACTCAATATTCCCGCCAATTTCAACATTTGTTCTCGCGATTTTTCCAAGAAATGGTTGTTGCCAATATCCACACATTCTTCGTGATTGTCGTTCACGCAATATTTTTGTGACATATGTTCTCGTTGCACTAGAACATATTGTTTTATATATTTATCCATACCATATTGCAATTCATAATTCGCAGGTATTATCCCTTTGATTTTCCCGCCTTTTTCCATGTTCCCCGCCATCATATCGTTAATGTTGTGAAGTTTTTGTTTAATTAACCCATCAATTTTCTTAATATCCGCATTCTCTAATTGTTTCTTATATGCCTCGCTCATTTCCAATAATATAGGATCCATTATCCGAGACTTTTTGTATTTTTCCAAACTAGCCACAATGATGTTTTGTTCATCTATTTTTTCATTCGTCGCACGAATATATTCGATATTGTTTCGAAATAGTTCAGATTGCAGTTTGAACAATGGACTTGATGCCGAATAAGCATAAATATAATACAGTTTTTCGAGAATAAGGTTTCCTGATGGCAAGTAATTAATACTACCAAATCTGTCCAACTCTGCCGTTTTAAAATCTTTGTATAATTTTTCGCGCAATTCAGGTTTCAATTCATTGTATCCGTACCCAATATCTGCCAATGCAATGTATTTTTCAGGACTCTTATAACTAATTTTCATGATATTACTTGGTGCAGCAACATCGAGTATTGAAAAACCAGTAGTTTTTTCTATAAATTGAGCGGCTTCTTGAGCAATGATTTTGCAATCTACAGAATCATATTTCGGTATAATAATGACATCAATATCATCCGAAGGGTAAGTAACTGCTGAAAAGTTCAATTGAATCGCCTTGCCTCCCTTGATAACAATTGTACAAAACTCTTTGTATGCTTCCGTTAACATGGCAATCAGTAAAAAGACAATACAATATTGTTTTTCATAAGATTTGGTGGCAAATGTGGGGAAAACTTCAGTAATACGAGAACATACGTTTTCATCGCTAATCCATGATACATCTAATTTGTCAGTAATATTTCTTAGGGTATCTCGAAATGTTTCTGGATCTAGTGGAGCAACACTATCTAAATGAAATACATCATCTTTGGTAGAGGTATTGTTAGTGATTACATTCTCCACTATTTTTTCTTCTTGTTTTGATTCAGGATTTTTTTGCGATCTTTTTTTTTCGGCTAAAAGAGCCTTTTCTAGACGAGCCGTTTCATCAGCTTTTCTTCGCGCCTCTTTGGCAGCTTGTATTTTAGCCTTCTTCTTTGCTTCTGCAATTGCTTTTTTTTCATTCCCTGCTTTTGCTTTTCGTTTGGCTTCGTCTAGTTTAGCATTTTTTTCGGCTTCTTCGCGTTCCTTTTTAGCCGCTTCGCGTTCTTTTTTATCTGCTTCAATAAAATTGCTTATTTTCAAAATGGTATTATTCAACAATTCTGGTTCCTTTTCCTCCACACTTCTGTCGTCTACAATAACATCGCGTTTTGATTTATTACGCCGTTTTTTGGTAGGTTTATCTGATTTTGAACCAAAAAACTTTCCTATGCTAGGTGGTAATAACTTATCCATCCCCCCTTTTTTCACAGTTCTCCTATATTTCCGTGTTTGCATCCTCTTATATTCCCCCCTTATTTTTTTACGCCATCTACAAAAAAAATGGCACCCCGTATATGTTCAGTGCATCCATTTCGCAAACTCATCATCCGAAATACTTCGTCCATAACGTTGTTTCAAATAAATGCGCAAACAGACTAAACAATCTACCATGGAATTGTGTAATCCACCTGGAACACTGCCAAAATAATGGCAATGGGCTTCGCTCAATTTGGGGAACTTTTTATAAGTATAGGTATTTCCGTTTTTATCTTTCGCTTCGCATATAATATTGCATTCACGAATACAATGATACATGGTGCAAAACTGTTCTTTTTTTGAAATATTGGTATCGAACATGAATACTAATCCAACACAGTGTTGTTTAATCATATCGATATTACGCTGAATACTGACATCTATCATACGTATATCGAACTTTATGTTGTGAGCGACAAAACGGCTGCAATCCAACGAAGCATAATAGAAATCGTATAATACATTTACAATTGGTTTGCCGCCATCACACATGGATTGAGTGATTCCAGTCAGTTCGGTTATTTTTTCTGGTACGGGTAGTCCCGCATTTATATATGCATTGTATGTTTTCTCGATTTTTTGCGTCTCGTCATTATAAATGACAAACGACAATTGCAAAATATGGGGAAAATCGGCTAAATGTTTTGTTTCTTTCGGGATAAGTCCTGATGTCTCAGTATCAAAGATCATTGTTTTCGTCATTGTTGGTGTTTTGTTATAGAAAAGATGGGATAAGAAACTGTATTTCAATTTTGTGAAAAAATACATAAACACTATGGGTTCAAAATATATAATATGTCTTTTCCTATTACTTACGTCACCCATTATTTTGTAAATCCCGGCGACTATGAATCTACGCGCGAATGGTCAATTGATCGTTTACATGACCTTGTTCAACTAGGTATTCCCCTCATTATTTATATTTCACAAGACCAAATCGCCAATGTGTCCGCAATCACCGGACATGCACACGTGATGTTGCAAATCGTCGACCCTGGATCACTCGAAATCCACCAAATCATTCGTCGCTGTAAACATATTCTCACCCTTCCAGAGAACCGCCATCCTGTGAAAGATTCATGGCAACATATGTGGAAAATACATTGTAAAGTCGAATTGTTGAATCATGCATCAAATATGAATCCATGGTCATCGACCCATTTTGCATGGATAGATTATAATATTACTTATTTGTTTTGCCAACATGGAACATCGGATTTTCTCCATTTTTTGAACACCTGTGTTCTCACATACCCCTTATTATTGGTTCCAGGATGTAAAGAAAAAGGTTTCGATGAAAACAAATTAGATTCGATTCAATGGCGGTTTTGTGGGGCATTTGTATTGGGCGATAAAACATCGATTCAGAAATGGTTCTCCAACTACACGACACATTTGGAAGGATTTTTGTTAACCTATCGAAAACTCGTCTGGGAAGTCGTCTTTTGGGCGTGGCTCGAAAATGCCGGACATATTTCCCCCCATTGGTATTATAGTGGTCATGACGATCGACTCTTGTTATCAATTTGTCCCGATGTTTATGCACAATCTTTGGCACAATGTTCTCAAATTGTCTATTATACATATCCGGAAATAGTGGAACGAGGAACTGTCTTTTACCCCATGTCGGGATCGTACCATTGTGATTCTTCCGGGAAAAAATGGTTGAATACGCGTTTTATCAATTACCGTTTAAGTGATATTGGGTATTATATTTTTCAGAATCAGTCCCGTAAGATTGAGAACATCAATGTATTATCTGAATTGGATGACAATTATTTGCCGAAAAGTTTTGGTGCCATGATTGAAGCATTGGATGTAGCGAGTGACGAGAATCGGGCATCTCAAGGTCTGGAAGATCTACGTATTTTTGAGAACAATGGTAGTTTGCAGATTATTGGTACTACTATGAATTATTCGCCAGTTTGGTGTAATCAAATGGTGGTGGCAGATTATGATCCAAATGACTGCAAGATTACTGGAGGAAAAGTGATTAGACCACCTCGCGAAATACGATGCGAGAAAAATTGGATACCGATCGGGAATGATTTGTTTATTTATGGCTGGTGCCCTTTTGAAATCGGTAAAATAGTCAATGATCATTTAGAAATAATTACACAAATTGCCATGCCTTCGTTTTTTAAAAGGGTGCGGGGGTCAACCACATTTATACCGACGGAACAAGGACTTTTGGGCGTGGTACATTTTAGCGAAGAATGTAAACCACGTCATTATTATCATATGTTGATTTTATTGGATTCCGAATCGTTTTTGCCATTGGTTTATTCACGACCGTTTTATTTTAGCAAAAATCCAGGCATCGAGTTTTGTTTGGGATTTACGGAACATGGAGACAATTATTTATTTTGGGTATCGGTCATGGATCGCGATCCACGGTTGGTCATCATTCCAAAAAAGACGATTGTGTTGGAAAATAAAATACCAATATAATGTATAGAATGTCGAATAATTATGGATTGAATATCAATGGTAGTCCAGGAAATAAAACAATCACTGGGTTTGATATGAATGGTTCTCATATTCCATTAAATTATCCTATTAACGATGATCCGCAGATTGCTGCAGTAGTTGAAAAAATTAAGAATGGACTTGGGAAATCAAATAGTATTTCGCCAGTGAATAACGCAGACCCTTCTGTCACGGTAAAAAATAGTGCAGTTAGTGCTAAGGATGTTGCAATTGTTTCAGAAATGTTTAAAACAACAATGGGATCTGAGTATGCCGGTAATGAGGGTAATGTAAACCAAATATTAGGTGCAATGCCTAACGGATCCATAAAAAAATTAATTAATTCAATGAGAAGTGGTAGTAATGTCAAAGATACACTTAAGGGTATATTTGATTCTATGTCGAATAATGTTCCGGAGGATATTAAAAACATGTTTACCGAGGAAAAAATGGATAAAATAAACGAAGCATGGTTCAATAAAACGACAAATGAAGTTGAAGAAAAACCAGTTGATCCGGTAATTGATGCAATTGTCAATAAAATCGAAGAGAATAAATCAGGAACAGAACTAAAACTACACGACAATGAACAAGGAGCAGTATTAGAAGAAGAAAATAAGAGCGGAGCAGAAGTACCAACCGCAGTACCAATCGGAGAATCAAACGGAGAATCAAACGGAGAATCAAACGGAAAACCAACAACAGTAGCAGAAGAAGCAGCAACAACAGTAGCAGAAGAACAACAAAAACAAGCAACAACAGTAGCAGAAGAACAACAAAAACAAGCAACAACAGTAGCAGAAGAACAACAAAAACAAGCAACAACAGTAGCAGAAGAAGCAGCAACAACTTCATCAGATGCAACAACAACAACATCATCATCCGAAACAGCATCATCAGATTCAACCAAAATTAAAGAATCGAAGCGTGTAGAACCTAAACCGGAAACTGTGCACCAGGTAAATAATGGAAACCTGGAACCAGAAAAATTATCTTTCGCAAAAAAGATAGAACTTTTCAATAATAAAGGAGTTACAGGAGGAAAAACACAGAAACAAGGTGTAAGATCAAACAAACGAAAACATACCATTAAAAAGCACGCCAGTAAATCAACCACACTAAAACACAAAAATGGGGGGAAAAGATTACTTGTATCAAATAAACAATCTCTAAAACGTAAACAAGGCGGATACAATTCAAAATCATTCATGTCAATGAAATCAAAACCTGAACCTCTTCGAAGAAGAAAAACCATTAAAAAAATGAAAAAACAACCAAAGAAGAAAACCCGCAGTAGTCTTTTCTGGTAAAATATTTCATAAGTTGTATTATACAATTTATGAACTCTTGCTGCTTACACTGTGGGGAAAAACTCCCAATCCAAATCCATACACACCTTTTTCCATATCATATCTTGTTCCAATTGTTTTTCCCGGTCCTTCATCATCGGAATATATGGTAAATATTGCGTCTGATCCAACAACACACACAATTGATAAAGCGTATACGTATAATTGAAAAAATTGGTTCGATTCGCCGGACAATGCACCGCCCATGGTTTCTGGATCTCAATAAACAATACACATAACGTCTCATGTAATTCCTCGTTCATAATGGGCGGTTTAATACCAAAGATCGAATTGATATACTGAATATGTTCGAAATATTTATTCAATCCCAACTTCCGCAATATATCACGCATTTTATCATAATTAATCAGTGACATGTCTTTAATACGTTCCTTCTTGATGCGATTTCGGATGGCGTCAATGACTTCTTCCGGTATCTGTGTCGTTTCTTTCGCCTGGAATTGCGACAAAATCTCTTTGAAATGATTCAAACGGATATATGCCGTATACGAGACTTCATTGGGCGGTTCTTTGTTTGCTGGTTTGGCACTATCCACCACATAAATGACAAACTTGCCACATTGCATATTATTACAAATCAAAATCCCCTCTTCATCTTGCGGAATCAATTCCCCCCGATGACAATAACTACATGTATCTGATCCCATCATAAAATCATGAATATTGAGAACATGACCATCCACATTTTTCCAATAATTATGATACTGACTTTTCGATTGGGAATATTTCTCGCTATTGGGATTTTCCGCCGAAGTATTGGTGGCGCGTATTTTGAAAAACGAATTGAGAACATTGACATTCTGGTTGTTATTGCCACTGCTGACTTTTTTCTTTTGTTCAAAATAATCAAATATATGTTTGGAATTGTCGAGTAAATATTTTTTCTTTTCGGTCTTCAATGCTTTAATTTTCATTTTAAGAGCCCCAATTTTGTCTTTGATTTCCATTTTTTGTTCAATCGTGGTTGCCATGTGAAGTTGCTCTTTCAATCCATTTTTTTCGGTAATCAGTTCGGGTAATTGGACGTTTTCCCGTTCGTGAAATTGATTCAATATTTCGGTATGTTTTTCATCGATTGTATAAACCCCCTTCATACCATTCATTCTTTGTTTATAGTTGTCTCCTTCTATTTATATCCGTTTTTATCTCCACAATTTATAGACATGACACAATTATTGCGTTCAGATTTCATATTATCATATTGGATCTTGGCGTGGTTTATTCTTTATATTATAGGTATTGTGAGAACATCGCCCCTTTTTGCAACGCTTTTAGCCATTATTCTAAATGTAATTACTTTATTATATTTGATAATCTCGAATGCTTCTGTTTACAATATAATCAAGTTTATCATCATCAATACTATAATCAAAGGTCTACCACTCTGGTATATGATGGTGCGAGGACATACAATCACGCGATCTTCGATCATTGTAACATGTGTCATGTTTGCATTGTATTATACATGGTTGCTCATGAATAGTATGAATATAGATAAAATAATTTACGTATTCATTCAGGAAGGATACATTCACAGAACAAAGACCTCATACAAATCATTTTTTGGTTATTGGTATGATGTTGCCTATGACAAGATCATTAAAAGGCGTTAAAACACAGTGTTTATCAATCTAGTTTTATAATATATGCAAACATCCATTGAATATCCGACCAATATTACCATGAACAAGAAGACATTCCAGAAAATGATGTTTATAGCCAATGCTTTAGAGCAAGGATGGTCTGTGAAAAAATCGAATGATTCATTTATATTTTCCAAAAAGCATGAGAACAAAAGGGAGATCTTTCAAGAGGAATATTTAGAAAGATTTATTTTGGAAAATATGAAAACGATTCCGGAAAATATTTAGACGTTTTTGAAGGGTAGACGAGGAGGATGTATGGTGTGTAAAATGTAGATAAAGATTGAAGAAATCATTAGCATAATACGTATGGTAATGATCTGCCAGATTTATAATAATTACTATGATAGCCTTCTTTTGTTTAATGCGATTTTTCCCGGAATTATTATCTTTAGCAAATATATAATCCCCCAAAAATGGCAGGTGGTTTAATGCAACTAGTCGCTTACGGCGCCCAAGACGTCTTCTTAACAGGTACACCAGAAATCACATTCTGGAAGGTTTCATACCGCAGACACACAAACTTTGCAATGGAATCCATTGAACAAACATTCTCAGGTCAAGCCGATTTTGGCCGTCGTGTTACATGCACAATCTCCAGAAATGGTGATCTTGCATACAAGACATACTTACAAGTCACTTTACCAGAAATCAACCAAGACATGAAAGGTTCAAGTGGCTCAGTCTATGCCCGTTGGTTAGACTTTGTAGGTGAACAATTAATTGCCCAAGTTGAAGTTGAAATTGGTGGCCAAAGAATCGATCGTCAATATGGTGATTGGATGCACATCTGGAACCAATTAACAATGTCATCTGAGCAATTAAGAGGATACTTCAAGATGGTTGGCCAAACCACTCAGCTAACCTACATCACTGATCCAGCATTCGCCAACGTCTCCGGACCTTGTGCCGCCTCAGGTGGACCATCCCAAGTTTGCGCTCCAAGAAACGCTTTACCAGAGACAACCTTATACGTTCCTCTTTTATTCTGGTTCTGCCGCAACCCAGGTCTTGCTCTTCCATTAATTGCCTTAAAATCTGTAGGGCAGAAAAGTATCCATCCTAAAGTGTCCGAGAAAAACTTTAGGGAAAATATGTTGTGGTCTCGGGACAATGAATATTGTCAATCCCAGATGCTAGTTGCGTGTTATTAACTAACAAGCAGCAACATATCCAAATTGCGGGAAGTTCTTAAAGATGAAAAATATATTGTGTGTAAAATATATAAAAACAGTGCAATAAGTGGTAATATGTCTAAACTATGTTGTAAATGTAAAATTGATCAACCATATGAAAATTATGGAGTATTAAAATGCAGTAAAGACGGTTTAAGATATGATTGTAAAGATTGTAGAAAAAAATATAATTTAAAGAATAAAGAACATGTAAAAGAAAAAAATAGAGAATATTATGAAAATAATAAAGAAACTGTTCTTGATTACAATAAATTATATAGATTAAATAATAAAGAAAGCATAAATATGCAGCGACGTGAATATAGAAATAAAACAGAAATCAAAGAACATATTAAAAAAAAGAATACCGAATATTTACCAATTCGAAAATTAAAAGTCAAAGAAAAACGCAAAACTGATATTAACTTCAAAATATCCGAAATATTAAGAAGTAAACTACATAAGATGTTAAAGTCAGTATCATATTCAAAATATATAGGATGTGATTTAGCATTTTTAAAAAAATGGCTAGAGTTTAGATTTGACTCCAACATGAATTGGGATAATTTAGGTGAATATTGGCAAATCGACCATATAATACCAATTAATAAGTTTGATTTTTCTATAGATACCAACGTAAAAATATGTTTTCATTGGACTAATTTACAACCACTAACAGCGCATGAAAATCGACAAAAAAGTAATAAATTACAATTGCATTACTATTTTAATAATTTAGTAAATATTTGTAGATTTAATAAAAAATACACGCAATATACGGGCTACGAAACTGTAAATGAAAGTTTACAGTGGCTGAGAGTAGAACTCAGGTATCGTAAAAATGCCCCATATGAAGATGATAATACATCTAAAATAGATAATCCGCAGCCAAGCCTCTAAGTCCGATTTGATAAGGATACGAGGAAGGTTCAACGACTAAATGGTTATGGGTCTGAGAAGTCTAATCAACTTCGTAGAAGACTTAAGATATAGTCTAGTCCCCAGCAATGTTCTTAATGTAATTTGTTGATCGAATTAAGAATGCTGATAAATACTCCGAAAGGAGGGGTAAACGTGGTTCGTACAGTACCACGAAGTCAAGATCAACATTGATTTCAGACCAATCGGTGAGTGCTTATGGGCAGTTAAATCATTATCTGCCACATCTTCCACCCAATCAGTCTCAACTGCTTACCAATCATCATTAGTTGCCGCTTCCCTTTACGTCGACTATGTCTTCTTAGACTCTGATGAACGCAGAAAGATGGCACAAAACCCACACGAGTACTTAATTGAGCAAGTTCAATTCACTGGTGATGAATCAGTCGGTTCCTCATCAAACAAGATCAAGTTGAACTTCAACCATCCTTGCAAGGAATTAGTCTGGGTTGTTCAACCTGATGCCAACGTTGATTACTGCTCATCATTAGAAGGTGGAAACACATTATACAAGACATTAGGTGCTCAACCATTCAACTACACTGATGCTATTGATGCTTTACCAAATGCTATCCATGCATTCGGTGGTCCAGCAGAAACATCTGGTACTACTGCATTCATCACATCTGATGGTCTTTTCCAAATGGCCGGCGCTGGTGATATTTCATACAACAACACCGTATGGGGTGGTATTGGTACTACTGGTGCAGAATCAGGTGTATCTGATGCTGGTACATTCGTTCTTGCCGAGACTGCTCTTGACATGCACTGCTGGGGTGAAAACCCAGTTGTGACTGCCAAGTTACAACTTAACGGCCAAGATCGTTTCTCTGAGCGTGAAGGATCATACTTCGATGTTGTTCAACCATTCCAACATCATACCCGTGCACCAGACACAGGTATCAACGTATACTCATTCGCTTTACGCCCAGAAGAGCATCAACCAAGTGGTTCATGCAACTTCTCCAGAATTGACAATGCTGTCTTACAACTTGTCCTTTCTGCCGCCACAGTTTCAGGTACATCCACTGCTAAAGTCAGAGTATATGCAGTTAATTACAACGTATTAAGAGTCATGTCAGGCATGGCTGGTGTTGCTTTGAAGGTGATAGAATTGTACTTGTTAATGGTACAATTTATTGCGACTAGAGCAGAAAAACAACACGCCGTAAACAAGCAGGCAATGTTTACGGATAATTTCGGTTTGGCTCCTGCAGTAATAGCCTGTTGTTAGTAAGGATATTTGTCCTTGCAAGATTACTTGTTGTTCGGGAAACCCCTTAGAGCTTCAACTACGAAGTGAGTATGAGAAATCTGCTCATGGCCAAGAATAGAACTTGGGTATCGTAATAATGTTGAGGATTGGGCAATCCGCATGGTTATAACCTAAATACGATTTGCTAGTATATGGTTAGCCGTCAGAGACTGAACGGTAGTCGCTCGATGATGAAGGTGTAAGCAGCCTGAGTCGGGTTAAGATACAGTCCATCCCCCTAGGGAAACTTAGGGGTAGTAGAGATTCAAATTAAAAACTTGATCATACTTCACAATTGTTATAATTATATGAAATAAATATGAGCCATAGTTGGTTCATATTTATAATAGAAAGGGTGTATGTTTTAATGACATCCTATGTAGTAGAAATATAATTACACCATATTGATGATAATAAATTGAAGGGAGTGCATAGTACGCACACCCTTTTGACCAAAGATTCAATATAAATGTGTAAATAGTATTTACATGTTAGTAATAACTTTACAATTTCGCCGATTGGCTATATCCCGTGCATGTTTCATCTTGTATTCGATATCGTTATATTTTTCCTTCAAACTATCGCCTTGTTGCAGTTTGCGTTGAATATATTCGTCTTTCAATTCATCCTTTGTTTTCTTGTTGACATTTTTCAATATAAAATGATTATGACATACATCGGTGGGGGTTTCAAATACTCCATTCTTATGCTTCTCGTAAATTAATATAAACTTCTGCATAATATCATTCATAGTATAATTATTTTTCATATAATTACATTCACCACAACAAGAATGTATATTATCGATTACATATCCTTTATTATTATCGATTCGATCAATACCATTTGAATGTAAAGTTGTATTTTCTTTTCCACACATATAACATGATTTTGATGTAATAGTATGGTATTCTATTTCTGTTATAGAGAAATCAATATTTTTCTTTAATGCCCGTGTCATATAACCAGAATAAGATGTTCTTTTATGATCACAAAAACATGTAGGATATAATTGTATGTTTTTATTTTTATAAGTTATAATATGTATGATACGTTTTATAAATGTTTCATAATGCAATGATCCTTTTAGATAATTACACATTTTACAACAACTTGCACAATTGTCTTCAATATACCCTTTTGTTTGATCCTTACGATCAATTCCATTGAACCCTTTGTCTGCATCTATTATCCCACAATAATAACATGGGTTTTCGACTAGTTTAATATAATCATCTATAGTAAGCCCAAACTCAAGTTGTTTGATATTTGCACTACGTTTATAAGTATTGAACGACTGGATCTTGTTCGTTTTTTTGAGTTGATTTAGTTCCGCCATTTTTTCAGGATTATTTTCACGCCATTTTTTAGCATTTTCAGCATTTTGTTTGCGATATTCATCTACACCAAGTGTATTTATTTTATTTTGCCTATAATTCATCGTTTTCAATACAACCTTGTCGTAATTTTCTTCATTCCATTTTTGCTTGACAAGTTTTCGTTCAGGTTTTGCATCATTTATGCGAGCAAGTTCATTACGATGAGTTTTATCACGTTTCAAGTCGTGTTTATGATTTTGTTCTCTACAAGGACGACATGATTTTACGACATTATTTTTTTTACCAATAAATGATTCCTTGGGGTATGTTTTGCAGCACGTAGAACAAATTATTGAATCGGCATCTGCAGGTCGTGCATTATTTTGCGCAACAGCTTTTCCCCGTCGGTTTTTATCACGCAAACGTTCTTTTTCTAAACAATCCCCGCATTTTTGAAAAGTATAGTCACATCCTAATTGTGTTTTACATCCACGCACATAATTTTTACATACACGCATTCCCAATGACTCGGTTTCATTTACAAATACACAAACTTGATGTTTCATGCAGTAATCATTTTCGTCTGATTTTTTGAACTTGCATTTGTCTTTTGCACAATATATAATTTTGGTTTTGGCTTGTTCACGATTTTCACATAACCGATTTCTACATGTTATGCATGTTTTATAATCATCGTCCATATGTTGCATTTTACTACAAGTTTTACATAAAGATAGCGATTCCAACATTTCAGTCGTATAATCGCACATATAATTATGTATTTTACAAAATCGCGTTGAACCAATCTGATAATTTCTACATCCATTCCCAGTTCGATCTTTTCCTAAACATTTTTGTTTTTCCATTCCACTCATTATATAATATACACTATAGTCTTTATATAATTCAATTTTATAATATTTATTAGTACGATGTATTGTAATAATAAAACCAATATCTTATGACTTTCGCGCTTCCCAACTATCATAATCAAAGTCCTCTTCATTGGGCCAACCGGTTACTGCATAACCATCAACATAGTATGTGTGACTTCCACTTATAACTAAGTTATAGAGTTGTGTTTCAGGCGCCATTTCATATGTATCTAAGAACGTAATTTCGCGACTTCCGTCCACCGTTTTCAATAGAATACCCAGATCCATCTGCTCTACACGTCCGTGTTTCAATCCCGCTAAAAATCTCTGGTAAGGAACCATGTTTTCATCCAACACCTCATGAGATTTACCATATGTATCTGACATTACAACTGATGGCTTAATCGCATAGAACTTTTTATCACATGAGATATGTGGATGGTGGGACGATGTATGATGGTCATTGTTGATATTGGTCATTGTGTTATTTCCAAGAAGGGGTCGATGGAGAGCAATAACCTCATTATGTTCACCAAATGCACCTAGAACTATATCACCAACGCGTACATCTTCAATTGGCTTTGATGACCCATCTGCCAACGATACAAGAGCGCCCTTTAAAAAACATGGCGCCTCCATAGAAGTCGAAATATCTGGACATCCACTTACATGTGCATATACAACAACATCACCATAATTCTCGGTAATAGGGTCATACTTTGTATATAAGTTTGCAGTTGTTGATGTAAGAAGTTCAAATGTTTGAACGGCGATACCAAGTTGAGTAATATTATAAACAGTTCCATTTGGAATTGGATCCCATGTTATATTCCATCCTTCAGTATAATCTCCAATAGGAGTAACATCAGTAACATACATTAATCCTTCAATGCTTGTAATATCACATGTTTGAGTTGTATTATAACAAGCATATACATAGGCTCTTCTATGATTCGATAACCCACTACGTCTCTTACTCATTATATATTGCTAATATATATTTTTTTAAACATTTTCTCAAAATACATCTAATCTACCCAACAACCCAATTATATTGTTTTCATATCAAATCCACTTAAAAAAACGCGTTATTATTTTCATACCGATGAGTGCTTATACAACCAACCATTTAAATACCCAAAATGATTTATTAATGAAAAATCTGATGGATTTTTACCATAACACCGATCATATTCATAAAATGATGAGTATAATCAATGGCGAAACCAAAATCTCACTACGGATTGTCGATTGGTTTGTCACAAACTACGCCAAAAAGTATTATACTGTTTATGATTTGCCATCGCGACGGCTCAATGGTGAAATCGAAACGGTCCGTTTCAAAGTATACAATGATTACAAATTGAAATTAAAAGCCTACAGTAAACGCCGCTTCGATCCATTTTGCCGATGGGAACGTATTACGATTCCTTATGATGACGAGAAATACATGGAGACGACCATTGGCCAACTCAATTTTTTCAAATGGGCAATCGAGAACAATATTATCGATTTTATCAAAGCAAATTATTCGGATATTGAGGGGGACATGAACAACCGCAATAGCACTGCCAAACGCTACGACGACAATGACAATACCAAAACCCGCAAGAAACGCGAAGAATTGTCGGTATCGGCATGCAAATGTATTAAAAAGGAGGATGTAAAGATTATTGTCAAGTTTTCATAAATCAAAACCCTCTCAAATACACATAAAGGAATCTGTATATTTATTCCCAAATGAATAAATATGCAATGGCTATTATAAAAATACCGGTCGAGTTTTTACAAGATGGGACAATCAAACAATACCCCGAATTGTATGAACTCGAAATGGCACCCATCGAGAATCTCCCATTACCAAAAGAAACACCGCCAAATAACATAGTTGATGCTTTATCAAATATGATACCAACTGAACCAGAAGAATCTCCATATGTTAAAGAAGAAGATCCATATCCAAAAAAACCCCATATCCATTCCCTGGTAAAAACATTCAAAAATCACATGAAATCAATTCGAAATTATACCCAAAAACGGCGCACAAACGGTACTTCGTCTAATGGTACTTCGTCTAATGGTACTTCGTCTAATGGTACTTCGTCTAATGGTACTTCGTCTAACGACGCAATGGGCGTTGATTCGATTCCACAATCAAAGGACTAGGAACCATAATAGGAAGGCGATCAATGACATTCAAACTCTTTAATTGCGCTATTTCGGGGACAATTTCCAGGCGAGCCTGCACTAAATTGGTGGATCCAATGCCAAAAAGCGACGATTCCACATCACATGAATTGTGTGCCAATTGGGTGCGCGATACATTACCTGCCAACAATCCATCACCGGGCAACATGGTTTGTGGTGCAGCACCATAAACAATAGATGTATTATATCCAACGGATGATTGATTCGACCATTGTTCTAAATCATAATTTCCAATCGTATTTTTAGTTCGGGTTGATGCCATTCTATATATTATACACTTTTATTTTTTGGTCAACATTTCACTCAGTTTTTGACATTGCATACACGATTCTGAAATTGCCTCCGGATCACGAAACCATAATTGGAGTAAAATATGAAAGTCCGCAAAATAATCATAAGATAACATAATCGCCAATCCCATAGAAGGATCTTCCGACATAAGTTTCGCGGCACCCAACACATACAATTTTATAAAAAGCGGACAAGTCTGGGTTTGTTCCCATAAATAATCCAATCCAGTAGTAATAGTATCCGAATATTCTAATGATTCGGAATAGAAGGCTTTGCATAATAATTCCCGGTACTTATCGTCGTCGTCATAACTCACTTCTAGATTTGTATTATACATGATATATAATACAAATGATCACGAATGTTTATATGGTTTTACTTGGCGGGTCTTTATTTCTTCGATGCACTTTTACGAGTATCGACACCACCACGAACCCATCCATTTAAGGCGGATTCTTCAATGGTATAAGTAGGATTGTGAACACGTTCTTCCATATGAGAATCGGTTACATGCATTGTATATGGCATAAACGATTTTTCCATGATGGTATTGACGGATTTTTGGTGGTTCACGTATTCGCCTTGTTGTAATTGCGATTCGATGTCAGGATTACCGGCACCTTTTCCTAAATAAGGAACAGTGGCAAAAGGACGTTGCATTAATTGAACTTTTTCCAAAGGACGTTCTTGTTCGTTGCTGATTTTCAATAAAGATTCGTAATCGACAACACCGCCGCCAACACCACTGCCTCCATTGACACTGTTGAAATTGACGTTTGGTTGCATAGTGGCAAAATTGACATGTGCATCAGATGCCGATTCACTGAAAAAATTGGAAAGCGAATAATTGGCAATGCGTGTATTATACATGGTTTGTTGGGTTTTATCGGTAGCATCCATTCCAATACGACCCATATTTTGGAACATGTAATTCAAGGAAGTCATTCTTCTTATTATACTATTTATATATAATAAAAAGTGCGGAAAGGATATCTAATTATTGACATGGCGCGATAAATTACGGGCACAGGCGAATTGGTTGCCTTCTTTGCATGATATCATACTACCATAACAAAACTTGGCAAATCCATCTTGGTCATTAGGGATGGTTGTATTCGGTGTAGAATAAAAGGGACGTAAGGATTGTTCGAAAGTATATTGTTCGCCTAAATCTTTGAAAAGTTTATCGGCAATATCAGGTTGATCGGGATTCAATGATTTTACGAGTTGTTTTGCTTCGTCTAAAATACTTGCACTCACTGCAGATTTGGCAATGGGTGGGGCGGGTTTTTTCTGTGGATTATAATCATAATCGTTCATCAAAACATTGCTAAATGGATTGGTGGAATTAGGTTTCATGAAAACATCGTCGCTAATGGGTACCCCCTCTTTTTTGAGTAAATCGAGTGCTGGGTTCTCAAATGGTTCGGCAATTCCATTTTTTTCTAAATCATTCTTCTTGAACTCTTTCTTGTCTTTTTCATTTTGTTGGTAGTAATGTAATAGATGAATGGAGAACAATGTAATGGCGGAAATGATTAATAGACGCACACTGCGAGTAAGAATGAATCCAATGATGGTCAGTAGAATGACTAACCGACTGACGGCATTGAGTTTTTGTTCATAGGACATGGATTCGACGGGGAAAAACTCTAAAATATAATGCGATTGGAACAATACATTGGGGTTCTCAGTCCAGAATGGAACACGAGTGCATTCTTCAGGAAGTATCCCAATTATTTTACCATAATCGATCTTTTCATCGGTATCGTAATCTGACATATGCTTCTTATTATATAATGTTTATACATTTTCTGGAACAGGTTCTCCTCGCGTCTTCTTGCATTTTTCATCTATACTAAATGTTTTCACAGGAGCATCGTGGGGAACAATATTGAGAATACATTTCGATTTTTCACCGTATAATGGTTCAGTGCAGCCGTTTTCTTTTTTGTTTTTCTCAGCCTCCTCTTGTTCCTCTTTCAATTCTTCTAAAGATTTAGCGCAACGGGAACGGAAATGTTCATAACGTTCTCGGACATCTTCATACGTGAGTCCAGATGTTTTACCCAACATTTTATTCACCAATTCGTGCAGACGGTATATATATTTAGAGAACGAATCGCGACATGCCATATGTTTTAGTAAGAGGGGGAGTTTTTTGAAGTTTTTCTTTAGATTTTTCCGGCATTTTCCACAAGGCAATACGTTTTGGAGATTTAGGATAAAATCGCGGTAATTGTTTTTGTCATCGCATGACGGATTTACTGGATAATTGAAACTCATGGTGTGTAATAGATGCCATGTACTAGGTCCCCATACGGTAGTTAACATACCGTCATTACTTTGATAATGTTTTCGAGTAAAGACTCGATTTTTTAATTTTTTACTGGTTTTTTTATGCATAGTGGGTTATGATAGTTATAATAGATTGATATTTTGTATATTGCTAAATATTTTGTGTAGTCAAATTCTGCGATTTTTATAGTCAAATGTGCCATTTTTATAGTCAAATGTGCCATTTTTACCTCGGATAAATCCATAAAATAATCTATCCATGCATATTATACAACATGTCTGGATTCGCCGAATTAATTTATAATAGATATATTCGTAAATATAGTCTCATCATTACCGCCATAGTCATTTTGATATTGTTTATTATTGTCGGTTGGTACGCCTACAAAAAATACTATGCTGAACCTAAAAGCAAAACCAGTTATACAGATATTTCCAATATCAATACCCGAGGAAAACCCGTTGAGATATTATTCTTTTTTGCCGATTGGTGCCCTCATTGCAAAGCCGCCAAACCTATTTGGATCCAATTCAAAGAAGAGTATGACGGTAAAACCATAAATGGTAATCAAATATCATGCCGTGATATTGATTGCACCGATGACACCAATGATCCAAATGACAAGATTTCCGCAATGATCAGTCAATACAAAGTCGAATCATTCCCCACAATTATTATGTTGGTGGGAGAGAACCGTATTGATTTTGATGCAAAAATCACCAAAAGTTCATTAGATCAATTTGTCAAGTCGGCAATTGCCTAAATACACAAAATATAAGTTGCCCACGATAACTTATATTTTCGGAGCGATCAATTCTTCACGCATGTGAATGGATGACGCCAATTCTAAAATATCAAAAATCGAAATCTTGTTTTGATCAATTTGTTCTTCGTATTTGATGGATGGTGTGGTTTTCACATGTGAATGACTGTGTATTTTATTGAATAATACCGACATATAATCAAACAAATTGGAGTCGCTACGCACGATGTTTTTCATAGGATCCAACGGGGTGAGTGTAATACCGAATATTTCGTCGGGGTTATCGACATTTTCCAAACAAGTATTTAGCGCATAATTGACACAAACGCCCCCGTCAATATAACATTTATCGTCCACCAGAAATGGTGAGAACAAGATAGGTAGACATGCCGAACAATAGACCGCATCACATACTTTCCAATCTGGATGAGTTTTGTGGGAAATATCGATGTTTTCGAAACTATGCAGTTCTGTTGTATTTACATGAATATCAATACCAGTATAATCAAAAAACTCGCGCATCGTTATATCTACATCCAATCCTTTCCCTAAAAGTAGGGGATGCAATATTTCATATATGACTTTTTGATCAAAAATCCCGCGGTTCTCATAAGAGTATAATAAAGATTGAATATCAAACTTGAATACGTTTTGCCACGGACGTTTTACCAAGTAAATGTCAATGTCTTCCCAGGAATATTTAAGCGCAAACATGACGGCTAAGATGGCGCCGACGGATGTGCCATAGATGGATTGAATGGAGTCCATCGATAAAAATCCCGAAAGAGCCCGTTCTTTGATCATACGATATGCCGTAAATCCGGAAACGCCGCCACCGCAAATGACTAAATGTTTTATATTGGGTTTTAAATCGCAGATGACATTTAAATCGGAGATGACATTTAAATCGCAGATGACATCCGAATCTATATGTGGTTCTGATTCTGTGATTGGTTCTTCCATTAACAATATATGGGTTATCTTTCTATTCTTTTTATCGCGTGATAATATAAAAATGGCTTTTCTCTATGTTGACGACGAAGAAAGCACGCACAAAATCAATATTGACGAACTTTACGAAAAAAATCAACGCCGTGATTTGAAACAAGTATCGATATTCAATAAATTATTAAACCGTATTCACAAACGCATTAATACTACGGCGAAAACGAAAACGAGTGAGAAACACATTTGGTTTTTGGTCCCTGAATATATATTTGGAGAACCTGTCTATGATAAATCCGAATGTATTGCCTATTTAGTGACGAAATTGGAAGAAAATGGATTCCATGTACGATACATGCATCCGAATACGTTGTTTGTGTCTTGGCTTCATTGGATACCTGCGTATGTGCGTAATGAAGTCAAAAAGAAGACAGGGAATGTGATTGATCAATATGGTAATTTGATCTCGAAAAAGGAAGAAGACGAAGAAGAAGATATGAACGCCAAACTGTTTAACGACAAGAATGGAGAACCTCCTAAAAAAGCGGGTAAAGAATATACACCGATTGATCAATATAAACCATCGGGCAAATTGGTTTACAAGTCCGATTTGTTTGAAAAGTTGGAAAAGAAGGTATCATTTTCATAGATGACGCTGAGTCGTGTTTCGTTTGCGGAAAGTGCGGCGTCTGCGTTTGGTTTTGGAAACGCGTTTTGGTTTACCGCCTTTTTGGGGAGGTACGTCTGATATTTTTACAGTGTTGTCTGATGAACCAGATACTATTTTACTTCCATCTGGACTAAATGCAACCGAGTTTACTCGGTCGTTATGGATATTATTGATTGTTTGTATCACTACGCCCGATGCAATGTCCCATAATTTGATAGTCTTATCTGATGAACCAGATACTATTTTACTTCCATCTGGACTAAATGCAACAGAGTTTACATGATCTGTATGACCATTTAATGTTTGTATCGCTTCACCTTTTGCAATATCCCATAGTTTGATAGTTTTATCAAATGATCCGGATACTATTTTACTTCCATCTGGACTAAATGCAACCGATGTTATACGAGATGTATGACCTTTGAATGTTTGTATCACTTTATCCGTTGAAATATCCCATAGTTTGATAGTATTATCAAATGATCCGGATACTATTTTATCACTTGAACTAGATACTATTTTACTTCCATCTGGACTAAATGCAACCGAATATACTATACCGTTATCACCATCGAATGTTTTTATCACTTTAGCCGTTGCAATATCCCATAGTTTGATAGTATGATCATATGATCCGGATACGATTTTACTTCCATCTGGACTAAATGCAACCGAGGTTACAAAATCTGTATGACCATCGAATGTTTTTATCACTTTATCCGTTGCAATGTCCCATAGTTCGATAGTTTTATTATTTAAACCACTTACTATTTGATTTTCATTTGGACTAAATGCAACCGAGTTTACACGAGATGTAGTGAATATTTTTTTTTTACCCGTTGCAATATCCCATAGTTCGATTTTTCCATTAATTGATCCGGATACGATTTGCTTTCCATTTGGACTAAATGCAACTGATAATACACCAACTGACATTAAATCCTTAGTATCTTTTGGCGTAGTCGTTTTTTTTGTTTCATTATTTGTATTATCAGTACCTTTAATATCACTATCAGGAATATTTGATTTTGTTAATTGTTCAACCATTTGTTTATATTCGTCAAATGATAGCACATTTTGGCCTGATTCTTCATTCTTACGATATGCTTCCCAGTCATCGTGTAATTTTGCTTCTTTAATATCACTATCAGGAATATTTGATTTTTTGAATTGTTTATATTCGTTTAATGTTATCACACGGTTGTCTGTGTTCTCAATATATTTTCTCCAATCAGCTCGTAATTTTTCTTCTTCAATATTACTAACAAGAACTGGATCGGCACTGATTTCATCGTTCCCAGTAATTGCATTCTTGAGTTGTTGAGTACCTGTGCATATCGTTTTATTCGAATCGTCATACATTTTTTCTATAATTTGGGGTTTTGTAAAATATGTTTTCATGTCTTCGTATACACCATTTAATGGGTTCACTAAACTAATATTCGTATTCATCGCAATTTTAATTTTGTTGCAAGCAATTCTTGCGTCGACGACTTTATTGTTCGCATAATCGGTTAGGTTATTTTTCATTATAGAATGAATTGGTTCGACAGAACATAAATGACTGAATAGTATCGCGAGTGATTGCCCTTTATTTGTATATTCGAGAGCATAAGATCGCAAAACAGGTTCAATTTGACGTAAAAACATTTGTCGCCCTTCTGGTTTGTCAATATGATATTGTAATCCATTTATAATCACATCATTTATTGCTTCTCCAGATACATGTTTATCCATTTTTTCTTTGAATATACTCACTGATTCTTGTGCGAGTTTTTCAAATGAACTATCTGACACAGATGGGACACTAGGTGTAACTTTATCAATAGGTGTATCAGTAACTTTATCAATAGGTTTATATTTCGTTTCTGATTGGTCACTAGATATAAATTGCGGATCACTACCACCCTTTTGTATGGAAACATTTAAAATTGGTTTTGTTAACTGCTCCATCATTGCATTTACTTTATCATCGACCTTCGTATTTTTCTTATGAATCGACGATTTCGCCTTTTGTATTATACTTACACATAGATCAAAATGTTTTGTTAATATATCTTTCATCATATACACTGAAATAGTATTGTTCGATAAAAACGGTTGCATATATTTACGAGTTTCTTCAGCAATGACTTCATTCATTCTCTTGTTGATTTGTTCTGCATTTTCATTTAGTCCACGTTTCAATTGTTCTTCAATAATCTTCAGTATTTCTTCTTTTGGATGAAGTTTCAATTCATTTGAACCATGATATAAAGTGTCACAAATAATATTTATAAACTGTTTTCCCATTGTTCCGTACACTGACTCTGGTATGAGTGGAGCGACTGTTTTCGCAACTGTACCAGCAACCGCATCAGCAGCGCCAGCAACTACCTTCGTAATAGATCCTGCAACTGACATATTGTTTTTCACTATAATACAAGGATATAATAATTACAACAAAATTGATGCGTTTGTATAAAGGGAATACATTTCTTTATACAATCTAAAATGATCCAATATACTGATACAATTGTCAAAATAAAACGAAAACCCGATCCTACCATAGTTGATGCTAAAGTAGAAATTGCCCCAAAACCCGAAAACAAAACCAAAAAGAAAAAGTCCCATTTATCCAATGCCGATAAATCGAAACTATGGGATTTATTCGACATTGAAACCAAGTCGTCGGAAACAATAAAACCATCATCTTCGTCGCTTGAAATGGGTCTATGTCAAGCATGTCATTCGACGCTCATGATTATGGAAGACGGGTTCCCTACCTGCACCAACAATGCATGCTCGATCATTTATACCGATACTCTCGATTATTCTCCCGAATGGCGATTTTATGGTGCGGACGACAAAAACGCCAATGATCCTACCCGTTGTGGTAATCCCATCAATCCACTTTTATTAGAGTCTTCTTTCGGTTGTAAAGTGATGGCAACCAACAAACTTTCCTACGAAATGAAAAAGATTCGCAAATGGACGGAATGGCAATCGATGCCTCATAAAGAAAAATCCCTCTACCACGAGTTCCAATTCATAACCATCATGGCACAAAATGCAGGTATTCCTAAAATATTGATCGATGAAGCCATTGCCATTCACAAAGACATTTCCGAGCAAAAGATGTTTAGGGGATTAAATCGCGATGGTATTAAAGCCGCCTCCATTTATATTGCGTGTCGTCTAAATGGTTGCCCCCGCACCGCCCACGAGATTGCCGAAATCTTCCAATTGGACAAAACCAGTGCGACTACCGGATGCTCTACCGCGGTCAATATATTACACAACATTGAACGGGGTTTCGAAACATCCCAACAAACCAATTTGCAAACAACTACACCCAGTTCATTTATCGAACGTTATTGCAGCCGTCTAAATATGAACCCCGAACTCATTATGTTATCCAAGTTCATTGCTAAAAAACTCGAACAAAATAACAGTATCACAGACAATACACCGCATGCAATTGCTGCCGGAATCATTTATTTCATATCCTATCATTGCAATCTGAATCTGTCAAAAACCAACATCAAACAGATTTCCGGAGTAAGTGACGTGACCATCAATAAATGTTTCAAAAAGATGGATCTTCTAAAAGAACAATTGATTCCCAAATGTATTTTAGACAAATATTCCTAAACCACTTCGGCCATTTCCATAAACTTGTATGTGATCCCCACTTCATTTGCGCTTTCCCATAATCCGGAAATCTTTAGCATATATTTTTTTGGCTGCCCACTGGGAAACGAGTTTTCTTTGTATATCTTGAAACATCCATTGTATAATTGGTTAGTAAGCACCAAATTATTCCGTTTTTCCATCACTCCTTGTGTCTTTTTATAATAGTTAATAATGGAATGTTCGATTTCCGAGAGTTTCGTAATATTGTAAATGTTTTTGATATCGTGGGGGTAAAAATGAATATATTTAGCATCTTTTGCTCCATTCTTTTGCACTTGCAACGGAATCGCGAAAAAAATCCCATTCATCGTGAAGAACTCATCCGAGTATATAATTTTGGAGAAGAACCCATCAATGACTACATTTCGCTTCCGTTCTAAGAAAAAAATATTATCGCTGTGAAAATCATCATATTCAAATACTATATTCATGATTGATTGCTACATAATAATCGCAACTAGTGTTTATTATGTTTTTTGTATTATACAATTGTGTAACGATCATACGATCATACCCATGCGTGCGCCTTTATGACGTGTACGATTATTATACATTAATCCAAACTTGGTATCAAAAGGGGCTTTTCCATTATTCAAATCATAATTACTATATTTAGACATGTCTGGGTTTTGTCCCGTTGAAAACTTGACAATATCTATAAATCCAGTGTCTGGATGAATGGTATATTTTAAATCAATAATTGAGTTTATTCCTTCATTTGTTTTTTGCAAAAAACGTTTGTACTCTCCACTATTGACTTCTTTTATAGGTCCGTCCAAATCAAATATAATGGCTGGATTACCAATTTCATGAAATTGGCTACGATCAATAGTAATACCCGCATTAATTACGCGACGTTGTAATACATTGTCTTCATATCCCCATGCCCAGAAATTAGGGAATCCATTGATCAATTCAAAATCACCGGCGTTTATAGAAACAATTCCGCCCAATGTAAAAGTGAATCCATAAAAGTGTTTCACAATTCCACGGGTAGTATGGTAGGTAAGCCAGTTTTTGGTGCGGGGAACAGTATCAACATCGTTAAATACCAATGTAATGTTTTTGTAATGAGACGGATACTTTGACTTTACTACTAAAAACCCAATATTTTTGATTGCCCCGCGATTAAATGGACGATCATCACATTGATGACACACCATAATTTTATAATCGTCTGGATGCATATCTTCCAGAATCATTTTCATATGTTCTTGAAAAAAAGAATATTGTTTTTCGCGATTACGATATGGAACAATAAAGACGATTTTCGGAACTTTAGCACTTTCGATCATTTACTATGAAATAAACATATAAATAATTTAATTGAGAACCCACGAATGATAAAAACATGTTCTTATCAAAAGAGGATAATACTATACTATAATATATAGTATATGCAGAAATCTGGCGAATCTGCTTATTTTGGGTGGAAAGGTAAAACTCTGCATCAAATTACTTCTTCCCTCAAAAAAAATAAAATTAATATAACCGATAGCCATAATATTTTTCTATCAAACCCGGTGGTTCATTATCGTAAAGAAATCGCCAGTGTTGATCTATCATATGGTAATCCACGGCTAAATGTACATATTGATGAACTACATGGCGCTGGGCAAACGATTATTCAAACAGACGCACCTACATCGTGTAATGGAATTGATAATACACTGGATATCAACTTATCAACGAATAAATACGATACCGGTGGATCAACACAATTGACACCGACACTGTGTTTTTCACAAGAAGACACTGCTCGACGACGGGTGCGTAGTGGTGGAATGCCCAAAAAAGATATTGCGATTGTTGATAATGCACAAGCCTCGCGTAAATCACAGTATTATACATCATCTTCACAATATTTATATGATCGTAATAAAGCATTTTCACAAAATGAGCGCCCTTATGATAAAACAATGTACACTCCTTCCGATATAGCATGTGATGCCCCAACAATAAAACCCAACAATTCTCGTTTTTTCGAACAAGGAGCGGCTCAAAGTGGAGAACTTATTATGCGCAAGAAATATGAAGCCATCACTGAGAACTTGGCAAAATACCAGTCCGCTTTCGGTTGTTCTGTGGCGAATGCAATCGCATATGCGAGCAAAGATGCCGGATATATGCCAAAAGAAAAACGTGGATATCCGCTTACTGAATCCCCTCGTTTTTGTTTTTTCGAAAAAGACAATACTTACGATTTTGGCGCACCTGAAATTACTTCCATTGAAATGGGTACAGGCGCAGCAATTGTATATTTTTCACACAGCACAACATCCACATATTCACTATTATATATGGTTATATCGGAACCGGACGGAATCATTGAATATGGAACATCATCGCCTATTTTTATAACTGGACTATCAAATCAGACAACCTATACGTTTACAGTTGCAGTTCTTGCTATTATATACACATCAGATGTGGAAACGGGTAGCACAACCGGTGAATTATTATATACACGTACTCAACAAAATAATTATACTGTGGGGAAAAATGGTAATGCCCAAAATAATACGGCTATTATTTACATACCATCAGTGTATAATAATTTAAATGTAAATGAAATCGTGGATCATGGTTTCGAAAATTGTCTTGCATTACGTTTGATAGATATGCCGTCATCTCTTTCAACGATTGGTGATTATGCATTTGCAGGCTGCAGTTTGTTACAAACGATTACAATACCATCATCTACTATAAATATAGGATATTATGCATTTCGTGGATGTAATAGTCTATCATCTATAGTAGTTGAGAGTGGTAATACTAGATTTTCAACCGATGGACAATCATTATTTACAATGTCTACCGACAAATTACTACAATATTGCACCGTGGGACAAACGAATTACATCGTGCCTAGTAGCGTGAAAATAATAGATATTCGTGCATTCAGTGGCTCTCAAATCCAAACAATTATCATCCCGGATGGGGTGAATGAAATAAATGAGTATGCATTTAGTGAATGCACTGGAATCGAGACAATACATATACCATTCAGCACATCGGTCCTAGAAACCGGTGTATTTTCTGAGTGTAATGAATTAGTATCTATTACCATTGATAGCATGACAATTCAAACATTTTCCGACAATTTATTTTATAGGTGTTATAATCTAGAAACAATTATTATTCCCAATTCAGTACGGCATATTGGAAGCTACGCATTTTTTGAATGTACGAGTATGAATCGTATTATCATACCAAATGTACTAGAAATCGGCGATTATGCTTTTTCTGGATGTAGTAGTTTGAATACGTTTATATTCAATGGCGATCGACCATCGATCGCCGAACATTCATTTGAAAATATACAACCATTTACATCTATGTATTATTATCCTTCTACCATTGGTTGGCCAGGTACACCTATTTCAGGGATTACCCCGATAAGCTTGGTATCTATTATTGGAAACACTATTGTTGGAGATACATTGACTGCTACACATAAATTAGTAGAAGCTGGATTGATTGATGGATCTTCTCCCATTATTTATACTTGGTATCTAGGCAATACGAGATTATATAATGAAACAAGTAGTACATTATTATTACAACCAAGTTATGAAAGTTCTCAAATACGCGTCGCTATATCATATATACTAGATGGACAATATACAACCACTATAAGTGCATATACGAGTCGTGTGTTAATAATACCAGGACCCACAAATATAATGTATCTAGAAAATGGAGATAATTCTATATCAGTATATTTTGAAACAGCAATAAATGCAACTGGTTATAACATTACCGTATATAAAGATATCCAAGATAATGAAATGATTGATAAAATAGTCTATGGGCAATCATCACCAATCATAGCGTCTGATCTTACTGTCGATACAACATATAGTTTTACAGTGAAATCAATGCGCACGACGCAATATGATACAACCAATAGTATAGAATCAGTCATTTCAGATTCTATTATAGTTTATTCATCAAGTGGATATACCAACAATGGTACAATGGTGACATTTACGGGTTCTCAATCCCATTTATTTATTCCAAATACGTATACTACAATACCTGACGCATTCGCATTTAGACCTTTTTCAAGCGTAACTCATATTATAATACAAAATGGTGTAGATACAATTAATTCATCTGCATTTAATCGATATAGTAATTTACAAAATATTATTTTACCAAATACACTCACTGGAATAGGTAATAATGCATTTTATAATTGTAGTAATCTAACCTCTATAAATATTCCTAGTTCAGTTTTATCAATAACTGATAATATTTTTAGAAATTGTAGTAATTTGGCCACAATAACCGTCGAATCTGCAAATGTGAATTATAGTTCCAGTAGTAATGTATTGTTTAATAAAGTACAAACTGAAATTATCACATACGCTCCTGGAAAATCTGATGTATCATATTTTATTCCATCAACAATTACAAAAATTGGTGCATATGCATTCACTGGATGTAATAATTTGATTAATTTAATGGTATCAAATAATGTTAAGACACTTGGAGAAGGTGGTTTTTCAAGTTGTTCATCATTGTCAACGATTCAATTACCGAATAGTATAACCAGTATTGGAAATGGTTGTTTTGAAAGTTGTACCGGTTTACAAAATATTATATTATCAAGCAATTTAACCCAAATACCAAGTACAATGTTTTCTAGTTGTACTTCATTAACAAGTATTATTATACCAAGTTTGGTAACAGATATTTATATTGGTGCATTTTTTAATTGTAGTAATTTGTCATCGATCACATTTTACGGAAATAAACCAACCATTCAAACCAATTCATTCAGTGGAATATCATCAACTGCTATATTTTATTATTATAGCAATACCACCGGATGGGAGGGAACAACTACGATTGACGGCGATGGTTATAGTTATCCATTAGTTGACTTGTATGTACCAACCGGTTATTCATCCGACGGTTTGATTTATGATGAGAATAATACACGGAAAGTGGTTGGTTTCAATGGTACCCAAACCAAGTTATGGATACCGGCTAGTGTATCATCGATTAGTATATACAATACAAATAGTACAGTTACAAATATAATGATTGGAAGCGGGGTTACGAATATATATGCGTTTTCTTCATTCACAGCACTTGAAGAAGTAATTATAAACGGCAATTCATTAACTACAATTGATAGTTACGCATTTAGTAATTGTACTAGTTTGACTTATATAAATCTCCCAATTTCATTAACTACAATTAGTACTGCAGCATTTTTTAATTGTACTCGTTTGGCTTCTATAAATCTTCCAACATCATTAACTAATATTGGAATTAATATTTTCCAAGGATGTACAAGTTTAACCTCCGTGACAGTTTATGAATCAAATGCCAATTTCAAAACAATTGGAAATGCATTATGTAGTTATGATGGATCCATCTTATATTCCTATTATGATTATGTATCAACATCTTGTACAATACCAGACAGCGTAACTACCATATATGAATCTGCATTCACATCGAATACCACAATACAATCAATCACGATGAACAATGTAGTTATAATAGGTAATACAGTTTTTCAAAATTGTACTAATTTATCTTCTATAACATTATCCAATACGTTGACTACCATAAGTAGCCGAGCACTTCAAAATATCGCAATTACAAGTATCATAATACCAGCGTCAGTAACATCAATCGAGCAATATGCAATTTCATATTGTGGTAATTTAACATCGATTACATTTGAAGGCAATTATCCTACAATTGACTCGACTGCATTTGCTGAGAATGCATCAAGTGCAATTATTTACTATTACAGTAATACTACTGGATGGGATTACATGACAACAATTGATGGACTTGGATACAGTTATCCATTGGTTGTTTTAAATGTCAATGAATATATATCAAATGGATTGATTTATGATAATCTTGACTCGACCGCAGTTATCGGGTTTGAAGGTATCCAATCCAAATTATTAATACCAGATGAAGTAACATCGATTCGGATATATGATGCAAACTCTACAGTGACTCATATAATGATTGGAAGCGGGGTCACGAATATATATATGCTTGGGTCATTTACAATATTGGAAGAAATAATTATTAATGGTAATACATTAACTACAATTGATAGTTCTGCATTTAATAATTTGACTAGTTTGACTGCAATAAATCTCCCAATTTCATTAACTACAATTGGAAGTTACGCATTTGATAATTGCAATAGTTTGTTGTCTATTACTTTACCAAGTTCATTAACTACAATTGATAGTAACGCATTTAATAATTGCACTAGTTTGACTTATATAAATCTCCCAAGTTCATTAACTACAATTAGTTATGGAGCATTTAATAATTGCACTAGTTTGGCTTCTATTAATCTCCCAAGTTCATTAAGTAGTATCGGGGCGAATATTTTCCAAGGATGTACAAGTTTAACTACAGTGACAGTTGATGAATCAAATACCTATTTCAAAACAATTGGAAATGCATTATGTAGTTATGATGGATCCATCTTATATTCATATTATGATTATGTATCAACCTCGTATACAATACCAGACAGTGTAACTACAATAAATGAATCTGTATTCGATTCGAATACCATAATAGAATCAATCACAATGAATAATGTAATTACAATAGGTAATACAGTTTTCCAAAATTGTACCAATTTATCTTCTATAACATTATCCAATACGTTGACTACCATAAGTAGCCGAGCACTTCAAAACCTCGCAATAACAAGTATCATAATACCAGCGATGGTTACATCAATCGGGCAATATGCAATTTCATTGTGTAGCAATTTAACATCGATTACATTTGAAGGCAATTATCCTACGATTGACTCGACTGCATTTGCTGAGAATGCATCAAGTGCAATTATTTATTATTATTCTGGAAGTTCAGGGTGGGATGGCATGACAACACTTGATGGATTTGGATACAGTTATCAATTACTTGAATTATATAGCGATTATTCATCAGACGGATTGATTTATGAGGATAATAATACATATACAGTGTCTTATTTTAATGGAACACAAGCTAAAATAATAATACCAAACAGCGTAACATCATTAGGCTCTTTAGCATTTGTAAATAATAGTACTATTACAGAGGTTATCATGTTTGATAATGTGAATCTAATAGGGAACCAATGTTTTAGTCAATGTACAAATCTAATCAATGTTAAACTATCAAACACAATAACATATATTACGAATAGTTTATTTTATAATACGTCAATAAAACATATTATTATACCAGCATCGGTTGATTATATTGTGAACTTAGCATTTTATAATTGCCGTAATATAAAAACTATATTATTCGAAGGAAATAAACCAACAATACAAAGCTATAATGCATTTTTGAATACCAATTCTGATATGGTTATTTATTATTATGCTGATAAAACTGGATGGGATAACGCTACCCAATTATTTGATTATTATACTGCAACTGCCCTATATGATGTTGGTTATTCATCTGAAGGATTAGTATACGATGATAATGACAATTCGATTGTTACTGGATTCACCGGAACTCAAACCAAAGTATTGATTCCCGATAATATAACTAAAATAAATGACTGGGTATTTCAAAGTTCAAAAATAACACATGTAAAAATTGGAAACCAAGTTACCAGTATAGGCATTGGCGCATTTGCATGGACTTCGTTATTGCAAGAAGTAACTATAGAAGGTCAATCATTAACTAGTATAGGAGATTACGCATTCTGGGATAGTGCATTAATCACAATAAAAATACCTAGTAGTGTTTCTAGTATTGGATATGCAATATTCAATTTATGCAACAATATTGTACGTTTAACTATAGATGATGCAAATATTCATTTTAAAACCGAAGATAAAACGCTATTAAGCTACGATAGATCTACTATATATACATATTATGATAACTTACTATCGTATACAATTCCAGATAGTGTAACTACTATTTTGCAAGAAGCATTTGGATCTATTACGTTATTACAATCAATTAACTTGAATAATGTGTCAGTGATAGGAGATTATGCATTTTATTATTCTACATCTTTAACATCCATTATACTAGGACCTACCGTATCTACGATTGGGGTTCAAGCATTTTATAATTGTACCAACTTGACCTCTATTAATTTACCAAGTTCATTAACTAGTATCGGAACGAATATTTTCCAAGGATGTACAGGTTTAACCTCCGTTACGATTGATGCAGAAAATACAAGTTTTATAACAATTGGAAATGCATTATTTAGTTATGATGGATCCATCTTATATTCATATTATGATTATGTATCAACCTCGTATACAATACCAGACAGTGTAACTACTATAAATGAATATGCATTCGCATCGAATACCGCAATACAATCAATCACAATGAATAATGTAGTTACTATCGGTAATGCAGTTTTCCAAGATTGTACCAATTTATCTTCCATAACATTATCAAATACATTAACTACCATCAGTAGTCGAGCACTTCAAAACCTCGCAATTACAAGTATCATAATACCAGCGTCAGTAACAAGTATAGGTGAATATGCAATTTCATCGTGTAGCAATTTGACATCGATTATATTTGAAGGTGATCGACCAACGATTGAATCAACTGGAGTTTATGAAAATGCATCAGATGCAATTATTTATTATTATTCCGGAAAATCAGGGTGGCCTGGATCTGCAATCAACGGTATCACACCAACTTTATATTCTAATAGGGATGTATTCACACCATTTACGTTCAAAACTATTATAAATAATACATTTTCACATGAAATTGATATTTCAAACGCCACAATGACTCATTTAAAACGATACCTCATCGCTCCGTATTCTTCGCCTGCGAATTATCTAACAATCACAGATAATTATGACCTATCTTTTGTAGAATATACAAATATGATAACATACAAGGATTACTTGAAAACCACATTCCAAACTATTGCCGATTTATCGGGAACAACTGCATTCAGTGCAACCAATTTCAGACTCGATTCCAATTTTCATAATGTATATTCAATTGATTGTGATTCAAGTTTAAATCTGGTATTCAAAAACAATTGGGGAAAAGACCGCACTACGACAAATGGATATATTAGTTTTGAATATAGAAACAATTGCTTGCAAGCAAAATCCCGATATAAGTATGATGCATCCGGAACGAATCAACATACTATAGATGCATCATTTACCGGAATCAATTTTTATGTAAAATACAATACATCTAATTTGTCACTTGTTAGTTCAATCAATAATGCCACTCAATTCATATTATATTCATCTCCTTTCGAAGAATCATTGCCCGACGATTTTAATCCCAACGTGATTAATTATGTTACAAATACTCGCGTATCTATTAATGATTATATTGATGTGATTGAAAGTAATTTATATTCTAGAGTCACTAATTCTATGACTAAAACTGCATATTCAAATCAAGTTGCAAGTGTCGGACCAGATTCATCTACTAAATCTGCTGCCGAAATCATGTTGGCTACTATAAAATCAACAGTTGAAGCGCAAGGAAACTCATTGAGGTATGATACATCGATATACAGTACATTCCGCGATGGTGCATTAAGTTTCCAATTGCAATCGAATAGTGCTGGAAATGGAACGGTTGGTATGTACACAGTACCCTATATATATTTCACATGCGAACCCGATACCACAGGTACTTATGGAACTGTCGGAAAATATCATCCATTCATGTGCGTTGTATCCTATGGTATTTCTGATCGACCATGTGGATTAATGGATATTCCTAAACCACCAGGAGATGGATCAACTAGTAATTATACTACAAGTAGTGTTACACGCGATCAAACAATGGGATATAGTTTATTTAAGATTCCACTATTAGATTATGGTACAGTAAATGATGTTACTGAAAACACCGTTATAAGTAGTGACAATTTACGTGATCAATCTGGATATAGTGAAATGCCTCCATATAATGTTTACAATTATTCAATGCTAAGAGAAGTAGGTATTATGATTGATGGAGTTGTCATTTTCCCAAACATGAACAATGCGCTTAATAGTGCTCAATATCAAGCCGAACTTTCTCCAAAAGGACATCATGTTGGACGTAATTTATCAGCCGGGTTGCATTATCATGCAGACGGGCATGGTGCCGATGCAAATAATATATTCAATTTGTATAACAATCTAGATTATGTTGGACGTTCTCATCCGCCACTCATTGGATTTTCATTTGATGGCATTGCACTGTATGGTAAATATGAAAATGATTATTCTACTATGAGCGGTTATTCGATTGCGCTTGATGAATATGGTGGACATCACCACGGCGACTATGGATATCATTACCACGCTCACGATGAGACCGTTAATGAAACTTATGGAGGGTCATCTACTACGTTATATGATTACAGCGTAATGTATCAAAATAATCCAAATACTTTATCATATACCGGTCACGTATTATTAAAGGGTGCATATAAAGGTAATGTTGATGAAATTCCTTATTTCTTAGAATCAGGACTGAATCAAAGCACTGTTTTCGTTGGTAAAAATACAACATAAATGTATAATAACAACCGAATGATTGGTATTATAATCGCCCTAATCGAGTCTCTGTGTCTTTCCATAATTGCAATCGTCGATTCCATGTAAACACTTGATTCTCTATATTGCGGGGTTCGTCAACTTTCATGGGTTGGATATGTGGAGGGATTAAAGGTTTTGGAACGATGATTTTTTTGGATATTGTTGCTCCCATTTTTATAGTATATGTACATACTATAAAAATCATTACCATTCGCATACTGATTTTTCACAAGTTAATGTTTCCCCTACATATTCACTAACAACTGGATCCTTAAATATTGGATTATAGTCAACGTTGTATTTTACACACCACTGAATACATTTTTGTAAGTTCGACTTCACCATACTATCGATTCGATCGGTGTTTTTATTTTCCATAAGTACAAGCGTCGAATAGATCGTCTCCATTTGTTGTTGTCCAAATATGGAATTGTATTCCTCTAAACGAGTCAAATAATAATGGGGAATGTGCATCGACAAAAAACGCCCCACATGTTGAATATTTATCATATCAGAAAATGCTTTGCGAAACATGGGATAAAAACTATGACTATTTTCATAGAGAAAGCCTTTACATACTACATATTTTTCCGAATTGGCATAACGACTCATATTCGGTTTAGAGATATAGACTTTTTTATAAAAGGCGCTCAAAATATAAAGTAAATCAACCGTTGATGCGAAAAAACAGTCAAATACTTTCAATACAAAATGTCCCCCACGTTTTTGCATGGTTACTGCATATACGATTTGGGCAAACAATAATTTGATAATATTGTTTTCTTGATTCGAATAGTCGTCGGAAAAATCAAATCCTCCGTCGCCAGTGATAATATCCATGGACGACCCATATTTTTCACGGCAATAATCCAAGTTTTCTAAAGACAATATATTTCCGGTCCCGTCTTTCCCATATTCCAATGTCACATTCGGATTTTCACGTAAAAAATGTTGGCTTTTTTTCCAAGCCGGAATATTGTCGTCATTACTATCATCCAACAATGTCATACCGATATACATGTCACTCGAACATTTACGGGTTTTCAACAATGCCTCAATAAATCCTCCTGGACCTTCCGCTAAATGAAAACTTTTGATAGGTGCGTCGTAATTACTAATCAAATAAAAAGAATGAATCATTTCCAACATTTTATAATAGGCACGTGACAATGGTTTGTATTTTGCCACCCCCTTTTTCTTATAATCATTCATGGCAATACGACTATAATGTTTTGATTTGAAAATAGGTTCAGGAACATTACTATGTACATATTCATATGGATTCGTGTATTTTTTATAAATATCCCAGTCATATTCATAATCGTGTAATTTTTCTTTTAGTTCTTTTAGAAATGTTGACATAGATGACGATATTTTCGGAAAGATCATATCATCACTGCGCGTATCAGATATACATTGTATATTTGTGAATGTCAGATTCGTTTTTGGTAAAATAAAATATATCATTTTTGGTTGCTATTTTATATGTGCAATTATGTTTATATAGATTTTATTCAATATATGATTCTTCACTCAATTCACTAGTACAATCCAAATAAGTGTTTTCTGGATCAACATCCTTCAACTCAAATACTGAAGTTATCTTGGTCGATTTTTTAGATGACGATTTTTTTACCGGTTTTTTCACATAGACTTCATCTTCGTCATCATCATCTTCCTCATCTTCATCGTCCTCATCTTCATCTTCATCATCATCGTCTCCATCGACGACAAATCCGTCTTTGACATACCCGTCTTTGGTTCGTTTTACAGTTGGATCATCGTCTTCTTCATCCGATTCATCTGAATCTTCATCACCTAAATCTTCGAATCCTCCATACAATGTTTCGTAAATCGTATCCCATTCACTTTTTGATAAATCTTCGATTTTACCGGTTTCATCACGATTGATTAATACGCATGAACCGAAAAACAACACACTGTCAACCGGTGGGGGGAACTCGTATTTGTTTTCGCCGTTGGCGCGACCCTTCGTTTTACCATAGAGACTAATATTGTATTTTTTAGTGCCAATTTCGACGGGCCAAGTGGTATAACACTTGAATCCTTCGGCGGTCTTTAAACCGGCTTTTTTATAAATATCGTCTTCGGATTTCAACACGGCGCCCTTGATATTGCCTAATTTTTCAACGATTAGAATGTTTGACATGATGAATGTATAATAGTAAATGTGGTGCTTGGTTTATATGCTTTTGTCAACCAATAAAATCAATTTTTTGCTACTCTTCGTATAAAAAACACCTAATTATATGCCACGTTAATGTAATATGTGGTGGATATTACAAACAATAGTGATTTCGATAATTATTATATATATTGCACATCATGCGCTGCAAGTTCTGAAAAACAATTATACGACGCCAAAAACAAAAGATATTGTAGGTTTTCAAACAAAAAGGTATCGGGAAATGTTGGAAGAAGTTCTCGAAAAACGTGATTTTAGCGAACCAAGTTCTCAATTAGAACCCAAAGATTTCCTGGGAGAAGATGAAAAAAGACATATGCATGACGACCTATTGCAATTTATGGAACAGAACGTATAGTGTCCTTGACAGAACGTATAGTGTTCAGCCTGATAAAACATTTAGTTAAAACATATAAAACCAACGCGCTATAAATACTAAGAGATATGCAAACCTCACCTACAGTTGTCGACCGCGAAGGATTGTTGAATCGTTTCCTAAACTTTGAACTTTCTTATGAAATTATTTCTTATAAAAAAGTTTCCCATCCCTACAATTTAGGAATCGCATTACCGTATGGTAAACGATATTACGCATGGTTTTCGTTTTATCAAGATCGCGATGTCTGTTTCTTAATGGAATTAACCCGGGAGAAAAAGATTGGAAAAATCACAATCACCGAACTTGACGATTTCGACCAAAAATTGGCTTTAGGAACACTTTTTTATGGAACGCTTATTGACGATCGTCATTTTTTGATTGACGACGTTTTTTATTACAAAGGCCTATCTTTGAAACCAAACACTTTAGGCGAAAAAATGGGAATCATCCAAGAGTTTTTGGAAACACTAACCCAATCATCTGAATCCCAACTAGTCTTTTCATTGCCACTCATGTGGTATTATACCCCCGGCGATGAAGAAATCCCGACATCACTTTTAAAAAAATGCGCCTATACATTGCATCATATACAATACCGATCATTAGGTGAGACAGTTCCCTACTTGAACAAACAAAAAAATACCGCAGCAGAAACTCTCCAATCGTTCAAACAACTGACTCCATCCAAAGCATTTGTCATAAGACCCGATCTCAAGAAACCACAATACAATATCCCCACTATCTTCAAAGTGTCCGCCGACATACAATATGATATCTATCACCTTTATGCATACGGACAAAACCGCGAAGACGTATATTACGATATTGCCTATATTCCCAATTGCGAATCAAGTATATTCATGAATGGTTTATTTAGGAATATACGGGAAAACAAGAATCTGGATTACATCGAAGAAAGCGATGACGAAGATGATTTCGAAAATATTTCACCTGATAAATACGTGGACTTGAAAAAAACGATTTTGTTGGAATGCGTTTTCCATAAAAAGTTCAAAAAATGGGTTCCACGTAAAGTGATGCCCCGGGGAAGCAAATATATCCAAGCGCATCGATTATAACGACCAAAATATCACAACCTATTATATATGACACACGTGAATCCAGCAAGTTATATTTCCGGAAATGCCGTCCAAAGTGGAACCGGTATAATACCACAACCTTATGTATCTTCGTTAAGTGGAAATGCCTCAAACTATGAATCGAAAATGGTCGGTGGTAAACGCCGTCATGTCAAATCATACAAGAAAAAGAAGGCATCTTCCCGCAAAAACCGCATGACTCGTAAAAATCGTAGTCGCAAAGCACATTAATAGGATGTATGTATTATTCTTCACCAAAATCTAAATCGGCAATATTAATCGCACAATTCCCCGCCAAAGCATTGATGGGTGGTTCGTCGTCCTCATCTTGTCCTAATGATACCGTCATTGTATTATGAATCGGTTCAAATACGCGTTTCCACGTTTTGTCTTGATCCCAATCGATTTGCATTCCTTTATAATCCCGACTCCCAATTTGTCGAATACGATAATTACATTTTTTATAGAAACGCCGGCGTTGTGCCCATTGTTTCTGAAACAAATCATGAGAATCTACAATATCCACCACGATCGGATTCTCATGTTTTACCCTCAATATCCGTCCCACCGATTGTATAATATCAGTTTTGGGTGTAATCATGACCAATGTAGATAATGTTTTAATATCCAGTGCTTCCGCCGCCATCGCATATGTCGCCAATACAACCTGTTTTGTCTCTGTAAGTTGCAGCGCTTCTTGTTTCATTCCGCCAACATAATATCCTACGGGCGCAATTTGGCGATGAACAATGGCTTCATACAAATATGTCAACAATGATCGATTATGTCCCAATACCATGATTTGGTTCTCAGGGTTTTCCGCAATCAAATCGGCAATGACACGCACAATAAAGTCGCTCCGTGGTCCAAAATCACACAATTTCACAATCATCGTGCTATATTTGGGATTTCCCCGAAAATCGTGTTCAACTTGATTGAACTCCAAGTCATCGCTCTGATATACAATTGCCCGCACACAAACACAATCTTCGTCTTCGCGTTTTTCAGTATAAATCTTGGGTCCAATAAACATGTATAATACTTTGGTCAATTTATCTTTGCGATCCACCGTCGCCGAAATACCCAACATGCACGGAGTAACCGTTTTCAACAACGTTTTCGAAAATTGTTCACTCCCTATCCGATGCACTTCATCCACAATTGTGAGCCCGAATTGTTCCACGACACCTACCGGATATTCTTTATCATACAAGGTTTGTATCATACCAATGACAATATCTTTGCCATCCACATCCATGATTTGTCCCTGTATTTTTCCTACAGTCGCACCCGGTAGGAAATCGCGAATACGTTCAATCCATTGGTTCATCAGAAACTCTTTATGCACCACAATGAGCGTCTTTTTTTGTATAATACTGATGATTTTTAATGCCATGATGGTATTGTGAGTGACTGTGAAATCGCCCAAAACAAAGCGGTGATTTCCGTCGATTTCGAAGCCGTAATAATCGTCGATTCCAATGGGTTCCACAGTAATAGAATAGGTATTATCCACCGAAGAAACATCGATACGCGGCAACCGTTTGACCGGTATATCGCGTGTTCCACGAATCGATATATGGGATTCGGATTTTTGAATAGGGAATCCGAGCGATCGTCCCAGATAACATATATCGGATATCATTGTGTTTTGTGGCGATTCTAAATGCATACCATAGGTTTGATTTGTTTCATCATAGTATCCAAAAGAGTCTAATATACCAGCCAGTAATTGCAAACGCACACTGCGCACATTACATAAATATTCATAAGGAATCGATGTATAATCATAAATAGACCGACCGATTGTATATGGATCACCCGTCATGTATTTTTTGGAAAACTCGACGGGAACGCGGTAGCCACGGAGAGATTCATGATCAGATGCCAAATAATCCAATACCGAAATATCTACGATAGAACTGCGATGATTGCGTATTATACTAGAATCTTCGAGTAGTCTTATCATGTCTTTCTCCAAACTATACTCGTTTTCGCCATCGTCATATTTTATGTCATATGTTCCATCTTCATTATCGCGATTGATTTTGCCCGGATACCATTTACCCCGACCACGGTAGTTACATTCGACGTTTCTGCCTTCCTCTAGGTTTGCCTTGCATGGTATAGAATGATCCTCGCGAACCATTAGCGATAAGATATGACTTTCATTCACCACATAAGATTCGCCGTCTCCAGTTGTAACGCGATACATCATTTCTCGACCACGTGATAACGATAAAATGGTACGCGGTCCGGAATCATCGCCCATAATGACATCACCGAGTTTCAAATCTTGGACATTGCAAATGACCCCATCATACATGAGAACCGGTGTATCTTTAGCCAAACATTTACCTCGTCCACAAGGGACTTCTAATATACCTCCACCATGATAAGTCCCATTACCAGTAGATACATGATTCACATAGACTCCCACGATCTTGTCTTGATAATCGCGTAATGGATTTGGGAAGTTAACACATATATCGAGCCCATCACTGATCTCAGAAGATTGTGGCTCACCATAGCGTTCAATACCATAAAATCGCGGAATATAGATTTTCGCAGCATTTTCGCGAAAGACAGCAAATGACGGTTCGTCGACTCCCATACCAAATATGGCGGAACTAGATTCGGGTTTTACGTATAAATCGGTTTTTAGAAAGGCAATGTCTTCTTCACTGAGGACACGTTTAGGTATAGTATAACCTTTTTTACCTAAATAGGCATGTTCACAAACGCCCTGTTTATAAGCATCGGAAAGGACCATGTTTCCCGGTTTAGATTTAGCATCTTTGGCTTTGGCGGCCCGATTTTTAGCAGCAATAATTTTTCGAAATTGACTCATTGGTTTTTTGATTGTCCATCCACAAGTTGACTTCCCATAAAAATCAATTTTAACGCCAACAAAATATATAGGTTAGATTATATAGTAGAATGAAAGTCCCTTTATCATTGAAAACAATGAGTGTTTTAGAAATGACATTACTCGCCATAATGATCATATACATTGTATTACCATTGAGAACACCTGCTTGGCTAGCACCATATATTGCATCACCTTTAGGAATGGTGGTATTATTCTGTATTACTATTAGTTTATTCGTGTATACCAATCCAGTATTAGGTGTATTATACATCTTAGTTGCATATGAAGCATTACGTCGCAGTACATCAATTTCCGGAAAAGTTGTCATTGTTGAGAACACTCCAACACAAGAGAAAAAAGACATTGATTTACGATTAATGAACCCACCCAAGGAAAAAACCATTGAAGAAGAAGTCATTGAAGTCCGTGCACCTATTGGCAAATCCGTCCCAACCGAATATATCAACAGTAGTTATAAACCAGTTGCGGATAAATTAGAAGGAGCATCACTTGTATAATATAATACAAAATACCACGTTTGTATTATAAGAACCATTATTGAGGACATAATCCAAAGTTTTTTTTACGTCCGGAAACCCCTTTTATGATCTTTTCATAGAACTGATTTTTCTGGTTCTCATTACCCCCATCGCATTCATAATATTTTCCGTCTTTACCACACATGGTTTCAGAGCTTCGTACTAGAATACATTTTTTATATTCTAATCTTGGGGTAATTACATTCTGTTTTCCCTTTTTACCAATATTGTCTTCTTCGGGGAATAATACACATTGACCGTTTTCGGGATTTGTTGTATATGGACTCAGTCTGAAATGTTTGCAATTGGTGCACATTTTTGTAGCCGCAGATTCATCGATGGCAAAGAATACGTATGTCAAAATACAGAATGTAAATAATAACATTGTCGTATTCTTATTTTACAATTGTTTTTATACCCTTTACAAAATTAACCAGTTGAGTATCGCTTATACATGTTTATGATATTGGATTCATATGGAAATAATATAGAATCGCCATGAACCCATAGATGGAACCAATTCCCATAATTAATCCAATCAAATGTTTGATATACCCTTTTTGTTTTTTCTCTTTCTTTTTAGCATCTGGATCATTTTTAATACCTACAAAACATACAATTGATAATATAATAAGTAATAATGATAACAATGGTAAAATACCAACAATAATAGTTGGCTTTGTTTGCCCAAATAAATATTTGATTTGGGTTAACATTGTAGAGACACCAATCAACATATTTTTGAAACCGCTATCGAATGTACTAAAACTAAAAACAATTGCAGGACCGGTATTATAGGTTTCATCCAAACGTCTAAATGCGATCGATGCATAAGATACCGCAACCAAAAACAAAATCATTGCACCAATATATCCTTCAGTAGTATCATAATATTTTTTAGAAAATCCATCGCCCACTAATCCAGCACCTAATGCGGCTATTACGACTCCAATAAAAACAGTTGCAACTGTAATAGATTCGCTGGTTTTATATTGATTTATAACAATAGATTTATACAATGGCGGAGCAGCAAACCATCCAATCGTCATTACCATAAATATACTAAACATAACCCCTACAATCTTATTGTCTGGTGAATCATTTTCGACTAATTTGGTAATTGTTTTGTTACCTTGTGGTGTACCTTTATCATCCACCAATTGGCAGTCCATCACTTCATATCCTTCTTGAAAACCTTCTTTCAAACCTACTTGATCTGCTGTGTTTATTTGAATAATTTGGTAAGAGGATGGTTCCATTAACATCAACGACGAAGGGATTGTTTGGTATCCTCCAAACTCGATTTCTTTGATTGGTATAGGATTCGTAAAGATCAATACACGATTTACATCACTATTGTATTGGATAATTTTAGATTGATTACCGATAAGTGGATCAAAATGAAAACTCATATCATCATAATATGTGGATGGGTTTTTTGACATTTTCAATAGTTTATCAATGTCATTATCATTGTCATTTGAGAACTTTTTGATTTTCAACAAAAAACACGCATATATTTTATCGTTGTTTTTGACGCTTTTGTTCTCAATCACCAATTCAGCATCGTAATCAACACCAACAATATTATGACTCTTTTTGAAAATATACAAATTGGTTGCTTGGTATTTTTGCGGAGTCAAATTGGAAGTATATTGCAGATTATGCCGAATAATACTGTTTGGCATATAATACGGTATTTGCAAATAACCGCCATTCGACAATGTATGTTTGAACATATGAGTAAACAGTACCGCATTATAATAATCATGTTCAACGAGAACATTATCGGTTATTTTATCAGTATTATTTGTATCAAAATTGGTGGACATTATATACTCTCTTTATATAATGTCTATAAAAATCTTTCGACTAAAGTCTTATAAATATGGAATATATGCAAATGTATTGTTCTCATAAATTGTTGCAATAAAGACTTCATTGTATCCTTCTACGTAAACGGTGCTTCCATTCTGTATATCATCACATCCATATTCATTGGTACAACTTTTGCCATTCACACTGACTGGTAGTTTTGTATTCAGACTACCGACACCATTTGCCATGGTATAATACTGCCATTTCTCTCGACCTGTCATGGTTCGTCGTCCCATCAATGGCAAAATAAGTGCGTTATCTCCACTACGATTTCCTCCGGAAGGGGTTAATATACCTACTTGTTGATATGCCATTCCGGTACCCCGAGTTTCCACATTGACCGGTATTCCGGGAACTCCGCGCACATCGCTCGAATTGCGTTGCATATAATATCCATTGTCTTTCAATGGAGGCATATACGGATCATTGATTGAGTCGTTGCTCCTGGTAGCAATACCGGCTAAAGTAGGTGGATTGGAAGGAAGGACCAAGATCTTTGGAGAAGAATTGTCCGGAATATGACGAATATGTTTTTCATTATATATCAAGTAGGCAACAACTCCCAAAACAATGAGTAATATCAACAATGTCATGTTCTCAATACAAATAACACCGGGAATGCATTTTTTCGCCATTATATACTTAGTTGCGATTTTCTTCGTGCATTCTTAGTACATTCTTAGTACATTCTTCATACATTAGAATTTGGGCGGTTTTTTGAAGGGTTTCACTTTACAACTGTAGCATTTTTTGATAATACTATCGGAATAATGTATTAAATGGAATCCCGTAGTCGAATAACAGAAACAATCGACTTGTTCAATCATATTCCATATTTGTTTTTCGATTTTTCGCGTTCCAGTGACCCAGAAAAAGAATCCAAATGGAATGTATAATACATGTCCCAAGACTTCTAAACCATACCATGCGAAACATTGGGGAAACTTGATCACCATATAAAACCCACATACAACATAACTAAAGAGGGATACAAAAGTATCGCCAACCCATACAAAAAACTTGCCTATTTTTTTGAATATACCGGAAATACCACTCGTGGTTTTTTTGATGCCATTTTTCACAGTGGATATACCTTTGGTAATTCCACTTAACCCGGGAATCTTAATACCTTCTTTGTAATTTTCCATCATATATTCTTTGATGACTGCACTTTTTTTACGCCGTCGTACTTTATGACCATCGGGTCTTACAATTTCGTCATCTTTATTTTTCATTCCTTCCACATTCGTCTCGCTGCTCATAATTTGTTTGAAAATAGCAAAAATGACAATAAGAATGGCTAAAATAAAAATCAAATATATATTGGCGCTGTTCTCTTTCATGTATAATACCTATTATATATGAAGAACATTTTTGTGTTGTTTACTGTTTAATTTGCAGAACGGAAGTTCTCATATTTCATTTTGGTTTCTTGAATGGATGCATTCTCGGCTTTGATGATGTATGGAGTTAATTGACTAATATTGGTAAATAAAGTGGCTTGATCTTCCAATGCATTTGGGACAAGGGATGAATATCCTAAAGGGGTCATTCCTTCTGTAATATTTTCAAAACCGGTTTTATCTTCTTCCTCATCATCGTCACCCTCGTCTATACCTTCTACATAATCTTCGTATGGTTCTTGATCATCGTCATTCATACCTTCTACGCCATCTTCTTCATCATCTTCACCTGTTCCGTCTCCGGCTCCTTCAACTACATTTTCCATACCTTCTTTGGCATAGTCTAATCCAAACTTGATCAAATTAGTTGCCGCTAAAGCAATTGCCAAAATAACCACCATGTTTTTACTGAAAAAGGATGTTAAAAAGCCAAGGATTAAAAAGACGACCGCATGAAAAATATCACCACCAATCAAAAGCAATAATAGATTGATGAAAGCAACACCAGCAACACCGTACAATACATATTTGTTATGTAATAATTTGGCAGCATCTTTGCCTACATGAATATTTTTATTCGCTTTTTGAAATAACTTTTTCAAAAACATTATATAGTATAGGACGAGTTTATTTATCGGCGTCAACATCCTCTAGATCTTCTAAAAATGTTTCCGGTAAATCGCCACTATAAATATCCAATACTTCGCGCACCACTTCTTCGCGTTGAATGTCGGCGCGATCAAACTCAAAACTTGATATACTCGTTGACCGTTTTCCCTTGAACTTTTGCAGAAAATCTTCCATACCATTGATTTCATGGGGACGATCATTTTGTTCTAAATCTCCCGTAATCACAATCCGACTGTTTTCGCCTAAACGGGTCAACAACATTTTCATTTGGGAGACAGTTGAGTTCTGCATTTCATCTGCGACGATCCATGCATTCTTAAATGTGCGACCGCGCATAAATCCAAGGGGTGATATTTCGATGATTTTATCTTCCATAAGGGCCTGCACTTCACGTGGACTAATAAAATTGTATAATACATCATAAATGGGTCGCACCCATGGGGCCATTTTTTCTTCTAAAGTTCCCGGTAAAAATCCCAATTCTTCATCCACGGAAACCGACGGGCGTGTGAAAATGAGTTTTTCGTAGGTTCCCATTAAGAAAAGGCGAACTCCTTGTTCGGTTGCCAACAACGTTTTGCCGGTTCCCGCTGGACCAGACACTACAATAATCTTCTTGTGTTTGTTTTTCAAGCGACTCATGTATTCTTCTTGATGGCGGTTTTTTGGTTTGGTAAACTTGTTTTCAAAAATCGACTGCTCTCTTGCAGACAAATGATGCATGTTCTCATACATTCTGCGTTGATTTGCCAGGGTTTTTTCACGTTCAATTTCCGACGCATACTCATACATGATCTCTTTTTCGTTTTGTCTTCTAGGTTTTCGCCCCTTTTTTTTATGTAATGGTTCGCCTAGATTATCTTCCATTTTACAATAATCGGGTATTTTAATTTGTCCGTCTTTTACGGGTGGAATCGTGTCATTCATAATTTTGGTAAAACATCATATCATCGAGTAAGATATAGAAGGAATGAATTATATATTATTATGGATGGGATTTGTGCATATTGTTCGTTCATTATTTACTCCAGCGCGGGTTTCTAATATGATGATGAAAATGAAAGTAGATGACAAAATATTGATTCATCGGAAAACCTTCCAAGTATTTCATGACCAACACGAGTTTTTACCAGTGAATCAATCGGTGCTAACCATTTCACCGGGCGGTATTAAAGGGTATTATATGATGGGCACATGTGCATATATCAAAGAACATTATAATATTTCTTCGATGGTTTTTTCCGGTGCATCGGCCGGTGCGTGGAATACATTGGTCATGACATTCAAAGGTGATACACGCGAATTGATCAAATTGGCAACGCATCCGCGAATGACTGCAGTGAAATCCATTTTGGAAATGGAAAAAGAGTTTAAGCGTACTATTTTGAATACGTATACACGGGATGATTTCGAATTAGACAAGATTTTTATTGGTATGACCAATATTGTAGCCGGTAAACCGCATGCGGTGATTTACCATGGATTCGATAACTTGGAAGATGTATTGAATGCCTGTATTGCGAGTTCACATATTCCGTTGATCACTGGTGATTTGACAACGATTTATAATAATATGTATAGTTTTGACGGTGGATTTAGTAAACATCCATATTTGCACGGATCGATTTTCCATATTACACCATCCATGTGGAAAAACAATACAGGGATGATAGTAAAACCTCCTCGGCGAAAATTACTGGGAAAAATTGACGAATATACTACCTTGTTCTCCAAAGACCATTATGATTTGTCCCAATTGTATCAATTAGGTTATGACGATGCCCATCTGAATCGGCCTACACTGGACGCCATTTTTCCGAAAAAAAGGAATGAAGAATAAATGCAAGAATGACGTGGCGCGTTAAAATCGATCGAAAATGGGCATGATGTAAAATGAAAAGAATATAAAATCTACGGGTTATATTATTTAGGAAGAAATGTCAACCGACACTGCATTTGTAGAACCTTTACTGAAACCTGACGACAACCGCTTTGTAATGTTCCCAATTACGAATCAAGATATTTGGGCCATGTATAAAAAACAGATGGATTGTTTTTGGCGAGCTGAGGAAATCAATTTGGCACAAGATTTGGGAGACTGGGAGAAGCTTTCGTCCGATGAAAAACATTTTATTAGTATGGTATTGGCGTTTTTTGCGGCATCTGACGGGCTTGTGTTAGAAAACCTGGCATCACGCTTCATGAATGATGTGCAAGTTTCTGAAGCCCGGGCATTTTACGGTTTTCAAATCGCCATGGAAAATGTGCATTCGGAGTGTTATTCCCTTTTGATCGACACCTACGTTCGCAACAGTGAAGCAAAAGACAAATTATTCCGGGCCATTGAAAATTACCCATGTATTGCCAAAAAAGCGAATTGGGCGAAAAAATGGATTGGCGACAATCGCAGTAGTTTTGCATCACGTCTCGTTGCATTTGCCGCGATTGAAGGTATCTTTTTCTCCTCTTCATTTGCCTCGATTTACTGGATCAAAAAACGTGGTCTCATGCCCGGTCTCACTTTTTCGAACGAATTGATTTCGCGAGATGAGGCATTACATACCGAGTTTGCAGTATTATTATACAGTAAATTGGTGAAGAAACTCAATAAAAAAAGGATTTATGAAATTATACAAGAAGCAGTAGAGATAGAAAAGGAGTTTATTACAGAGGCGATTCCATGTCGTATGATAGGTATGAATGCGGTATTAATGAAACAATATATTGAGTTTGTGGCCGATAGACTGATTGTGCAATTGGGATACGATAAAGTATACAATGCATCCAATCCGTTTGATTTTATGGAATTGATTAGTATTGAATCGAAGGTTAATTTTTTCGAACGTACCAATGCGGAATATGCATTGGCAAATAAATCGATTGACAAAGATATTTTTAATTTTGATGCGGATTTTTAAAGACCGACTAAACGCATATGAATATTCACCATTTGACCTAATAAATCATCGAGATCTTGGTGTTGAGATCGACTACGTAGATCGGGTTTTATAGTCTGAACCAAGTGTTCTTGGTGTTTTAGTATCATAGCGTTTACAAAAGCATCATCGCCGTCATGTATAATATCATGAATATGATTTGATATTATAGAATAGATTTGTTGTAAATCATCCAGTTGATTTTCGGATGATTTAGATGCAGAATAATTTTGAAATGCAACTGATAGCGGTTTATGCCATGGATCTTGGATCTTGTTGCTGCGTAGATTGTAGTGATGTGTGCAAGTCATATTTTGGGATTAGGTATAATACATTAAGCCTTGTTTGGTATTTTTCAATTTTCTCGAGAAACAAAAATATCGAATGAATGTATATACATGAAACAATTAGCGTTAATTGATTCTCTTATTCCAGATGTAGCAATTTTTAAAGAATCATTAAATGAAGATACGGATTTCATCATATTTGACTATTATACCGATTCATTGGATGATTTGTCCAATAAGATTGAAACTGGTATGTATGAAAATATAGGTATTGTTCAAGAAGATAATGGAAGCGGTCGAGTTTTCCATCAATTTGACAATAATACTTTAGTCGAGTTTTTGAAATCCCGTCATCAATGTCAATCATTGGATCTTTTCATGTGTAATGGATATCTATCATGGAAACCAGAAATTGACCAACTAGCAGAAACAACCGGAATACAAATCGGAGCAGCAAATACTTTGATTGGACAAGGTTGTTGGACATTACATAATGGGGTTGATGTTTGTGACAGATATATGAAAGTAAATCATGAATATTCGCATGTATTTATGCCCACTACAATAAGTGTCTCTCAATTGTCTATTCAAGACAAAGTATATGATGGTACAAATAGTGCAACAATTTCATCATATACATTAAATGGTTTAATATCAGGACAAGAACAATACGTAACATTAATTGCTACATTTGATGATGTAAATGTAGGCCAAAATAAATCTTTATCATTGGACCTATCTGGACAATATTATGCGAATTACACTTTGCAAACCACAGTTGCTTATGTAACAGCGGATATAACAACCAAATCATTAACCGTCACAGGACTAACTGCTAACAGCAAAGAGTATGATAATTCAACATCATGTACTATATCCGGAACTCCTACATTAGTTGGAGTGGTTGAAGGAGATACTGTTTCGGCAAGTGTTTCAAGTGCAATCTTTAGTTCAACCGATATTGGAACCCACTCAGTGAAAGTATATTTTACACTTTCAGGCACAAGTGCATCGAACTATACTGTATCTTATGCAATACTTAGTGCATCCATTACCCCAAAAACATTGACACTTTTAAACGATACGATAAGTATACAAGATAAAACATTTGATCAAACAACACGTGTAACAATAAGTGGATCAGTTGACATTTCTGGCGTATATGATAATGAGATATGTGTATTATCCGGGTATAATTTCTTTGAAAACAAAGATGCTGCAACCAATAAAAATGTAATTATTGGACTTACTGGTCCACAAGCATACCGTTATAAAATGCCTGACAATATATATTCCGCAACCATTCATCAAAAAGAAGTATTGATTTCATATGGACGTATTATCAAAGCAAGTTCAAAAAATTACGATGGAACAACAGATGCTACAATTAGTAATTGGGAAATATTAGGATTAATTGGTGGGGATAATGATATCGTTTCATTGGAAGGTACATTTGTTGATGCAAATGTTGGTACAGATAAACGCGTTACCTATACATTAAATGATTCAACCGGGAACTATTATTTAACAAGTCCAACCGATGATATAAATAGTTATTTAACATCAAGTATTCTTGCCAACACTATTTATTACGATCCTTCTACCGTAAGTGCAATAGCTAAACAATATAACCAAAGTACTTTGGTGGAACTTACTACTCCAATATTTAGAGATGCCAACAATACAATTGTTGAACTTATTGATTGTACATTTATTGGAACAATGGCAAGTATGAATGTTGGTACACATAAAGTAACGATGGGCTTGTCAGGTTCAGGTGCTGAGAATTATACATTAAGTGCTACAAATAATACTACTGTGTATGCAACTGTATCTCCAATATCACTTACTGTTACTGGAAATAATATTTATGCTGGTGGTAAAACATATGATGGAACTACGAGTGTTATTATGTATGGTATGTCATTGAGTACAGGCGTCATAGAAGGCGATATCGTACGTATTAGTAGTAGTGGTAGTAGTTTCACAAATGCCAATGCTGGAACTTGGACAGTGAATCCTGTATTTAGCTTAACTGGTTCTTCTCAATCAAATTATACATTAATCCAGCCTACCTTATCAACCATTACTGCTACAATTAGTCCGGCGACTCTTACCGTGGGTGGATCAATTGAAGTTGTTGATAAACAATACGATGGTAACACTGATGCTACAATTACTGGTGCAGAACTGAATGGAGTCATATCTGGAGATAATGTATCTTTAAGTGTAAGTGGTGTATATGAAGATGCTTCCATTGGTTTAAATAAGGTCGTAACAATTACTTTTTCGGTAAGTGGAAGTAGTATAGATAATTATACATTTTCCCCACCAACTACTAATTATTATGGTGATATTATTAATGATATACCTGCCCCTACTGATATTGTTGCAACTGCTGGCGTACAATCGGCATTGATAAGTTTCACTCCTCCAGTAAATGGTACTGTTAGTTATTATATTGTAGCCGCGTATACGCCAAGTGAGAACGATGTTTATACCACTGTTTATTCTTCGAATGTTACTGTGGATAATTTGAAAAACTCTGCTACATATCAATTCAAGGTAACTCCATATGATGCAGATGGAAACCCTGGAACAGAATCATCTGCAAGTAATTATATTACTACATTAACCGATTCATTGAAATATACCGCAAGTAGTGGCCGTACATATACTGTGTATGGGGCATCGTCGACATTGGTTACAGTATCGTTACCATCAACATATATGTATCGTTCCGTTGCTTATATTGGGGAAAGCGCGTTTACAAATTATACCAATTTATTAAATGTTTCAATACCTAGTTCTGTAATTTCCATTGGATCGAATGCATTTGATGGATGTAGCGCATTAACTACAATTAGTGTAAATGAATCGAATACATATTTATATGTGTCAGATAACACTGTATACAGTATTGATAATACCATTCTCTATAAACATTTTCTATATACCGATAGTAGTTTTTCTATTCCAGATACTGTTACCACATTGGTAGGTGGAGCATTTTATGGTTGTTCTAATATATCACTTATTATTTTACCTGAAAATATGAGTGCCATTGGATCGAAAACCTTTTATAATTGTTCATCACTTGAGTTTGCAGTATTTACAAGTGAATTGAGCGCATTTACAAATCCAAGTGATACTACTGTTTTTAGTGGAACCAATGTGACAACTATTTATTATTTGCAAACCAGTTCACTAAATACCACATGGTCAGGTAATTTATTTGGATTACCAACTGCACCCGTAAGTAGTTTGCTAGAATTTGTGTAATAATTATATAGATTTACATATATATGATTATTTTTAATCGTAGTATTAATAATAATGTCAGTGTTTCCATATTAGATGGCACTAACCCGAAATACGTCTATATCCCTTCGGTTTATTATGACGGGACGACTGATAATACGATTACGGGTATTCGTGAAAACGGGTTTGCTGATTTAACCAATTTAGAAAATATTATTATTCCAAACACCATTGTTTCCATTGATGACGGGGCTCTTAGCGGATGTACCAATTTGGCGACTCTTCACATTCCTACTTCTGTTACTTCTATTGGTGCCGGTGCACTTAGTGACTGTACCACTTTGAACACTGTTAATATACCCGATTCCGTTACCGCTATTAGTGATTCTCTTTTTGCGAGGTGTTCTAATTTGTCTACTCTTATTATTCCTTCCAGTATAGTTTCCATTGGTGCAAATGCATTCACTTATTGTGAGAGTTTATCAGGTATTACAATTCCTTCCTCTGTTACTGAAATTGGTTCTGGTGCACTTAGTGGATGTACTAGTTTGACTGAAATTGTCATACCCAGTTCAGTTACTATTATTGGATCAAATGTATTTAGCGATTCTCCCAATCTTACGAATATTACCATTGCTCCTGGAAACACTGCATTCACTACCGATGGGAAAGCATTATATAATAGTGCCTATACGATTCTACAAAAATATTATGAAACGAATGATACTAGTTATACTATTCCTAGCACAGTTGTTACCACCGATGATTATTCGTTTCAGAATGCCACTGCACTTACCAGTATGACTATACCAAGTACAATCACTTCTATTGGTGAGTATATGTTTACTGGATGCAGTGGATTGGAATCTGTGGTATTTTCTTCTGGTTCTACGGGGGTAAGAAATGGAATGTTTGTATCGTGTAGTAATCTAACCAGTGTCTCTTTACCAAGTTCACTTACGTCAATTGGTAATTATGGATTTTCACAATGTAATAGCCTGGCAGAAATTGATTTAACATATATCAAGTCGATTGGATCA
>JACCDJ011448930.1_pt1 | contig 74607 bp, 72 predicted proteins | sample 7444481 | NCBI WGS metagenome assembly JACCDJ01 (sample SAMN15323435, study PRJNA562643) | freshwater metagenome | isolation source: river surface water | place: USA:Blue River Watershed | collected 2017-08-15
CACCTGCTGGCCCGCGAAGTCGATCACCGAGCCAAGAACATTATGGCCGTTATCCAGGCCATCGTACAACTGACCGAGGCCGATGGCATCGCGAATTTTCGAAAGGCGATTAGCGGGCGGATTGGCAGCCTGGCGCGGTCACATACCATTCTGGCCGACAACCGCTGGGACGGCGCCGAGTTGCGCGAACTGATCGAGGAAGAGCTGGCCCCTTATCTGCCGCACCAGACTGCGGCGTCACGCCGCGTTGTCCTGGCTGGGCCGCGGCTCAAGTTGAACCCAATGGCGGCCCAATCAATTGCCCTGATCATCCATGAGCTGATCACCAACGCCCTCAAGCATGGCTCATTATCGCAGGCAGAGGGGCAACTTAGGGTCGAATGGCAGGTCGAACCTTCTGCTTCAAAACAACGCTTTATTCTGCACTGGATCGAGCGCGGTGGCCCGACCATTGCTGCGCCTGGCACGGCCGGCTTTGGCCTTTCGCTAATTGAAACCATGGCCCGCGACCAGCTTTACGGTTCGATCGAACCCGCGTGGAACCCGGAAGGCCTCACCGTAAAACTGACGATCCCCGTGGGCGACCTGTTTCAGGCGCCCACCTTCGCCTGATTACCATTAGAACCGATAATCCAGACCTAGTCTGGCAGCAGAAGCGTGCGATGCCGCTGCACGATGTCCAGGATCCAGTCGCGACCGGCCCTGACCCGGGCAAGTTGATGGGTATCCTTGTGCATCACCAGCCAAAACGACCGGATAATCCGGCGATCCGACAGGACCGGCACCAGGCTCGGGTCAGCATCGCCCATGAAGCACGGCAGGACGCCAATCCCTGCCCCGGCGGCGATCAAGTGGTGCTGGGCATTGATGCTCGATGAGCGGACCGTCGGGGCAAGACCGGCCTGGATTTCGTCCAGATACCGCAGCTCGGGCGCATAGAGCAGATCAGGGATGTAGCCGATCAGCCCATGCCCCTTCAACAGGTCAGCCGGCCCTAGCGGCGTGCCCGCACCGTCCAGGTAGGTCTGGCTGGCGTAAAGCTGCAGGCTGTAATCGCTCAGCTTGCGGGCGATGACGGGCCCTGCCTTTGGCCGTGACAACATCACGGCGATGTCCGCCTCACGCTTCGACAGGCTCAGGAAACCGCTGCTCGCAACCAGGTCAAGCGTCAACGCGGGATGCGCGCGGACAAAGCCGGGCACGTGTGCGGCCAGAAACCAGCTCCCGAAACCTTCTGAGGCGCTGATCCGCAGCGTGCCCGTCAGCTGGCCGGCAACGCGCGGCCGTGAGGGTTCACCAATCGCCATCGCCGCCTGGGCCATCGCCTCGACCTTGACCATCAGCGCTTCGCCCGCCTCGGTCATGACCTGCCCTTCGCGGGTTTGCTCAAACAATGCGGCCCCAAGGCGCGCTTCCAGCCGCCGCAGCCGCCGACTGGTTGTGGTCGGGTCAATGCCCAGCGCAGCACCGGCACGGGCCATCTGCCCGGCCCGCGCAATGGCCAGAAATACCTGCAAATCGCTCCAGTCTGTGCCCTGCATATTTGCAGGTTGTAACTGGAAATTTGGGCATTGTCTGCATGTCTGTCGAGGCGCATGGCAATGCAAACAGATTCGAGAGGAATCCTGCCATGCGCCAGATTGACCATTTCATCGCCGGTGGCACCAGCGGCCTCGCCGCCGCCCGCAAGGCCCCGGTTTATGACCCCAACAGCGGTGACGTGCAGGCCGAAGTCGTGCTGGGCAGCCAGGACGCGCTCGACCGCGCCGTGGCCGCCGCGCAGGCCGCGCAGCCCGCCTGGGCCGCCACCAACCCGCAGCGCCGCGCCCGCGTTATGTTCAACTTCAAGTCGCTTGTCGAAGCCAATATCGATGCGCTGGCCGAAATCCTGTCGAGCGAACACGGCAAGGTGCTGGCCGACAGCAAGGGTGACATCCAGCGCGGCTTGGAAGTGGTCGAATTCTGCTGCGGCATCCCCCACGCACTCAAGGGCGAATATACGCAGGGCGCAGGTCCAGGGATCGACGTCTTCTCGATGCGCCAGCCGCTGGGGATTGGCGCGGGCATTACCCCATTCAACTTCCCGGCGATGATCCCGCTGTGGATGGGCGCGGTCGCCATGGCGACGGGCAATGCCTTTATCCTGAAGCCGAGTGAACGGGATCCCTCGGTGCCGATGCGCCTGGCTGAACTGTGGCTTGAAGCCGGCCTGCCTGAGGGCATCTTCCAGGTTGTCCACGGTGACAAGGAAATGGTCGATGCGATCCTCGACCACCCGGCAATCAGCGCCGTCAGCTTCGTCGGCTCGTCCGACATCGCCCACTATGTTTATAACCGCGGCGTTGCCGCCGGGAAGCGCGTCCAGGCGATGGGCGGTGCCAAGAACCACGGCATTGTCATGCCTGACGCCGATCTCGACCAGGTGGTCACGGACCTCGCTGGCGCCGCCTTCGGCTCGGCGGGCGAACGCTGCATGGCGCTCCCGGTGGTGGTGCCGGTGGGCGATGACACGGCCGAACGGCTCAAGGCCAAGCTGATCCCGGCGATCGAAGCCTTGAAGCTGGGCGTCTCGACCGATCCCGAAGCCCATTACGGACCCGTCGTGACCGCGCAGCACAAAGCCAACATCGAGCGCTGGATCCAGACCTGCGTGGATGAAGGTGGCGAGCTGGTGATCGATGGCCGCGGCTTCACGCTGCAGGGCCATGAAAACGGCTTCTTCGTCGGACCGACGCTGTTCGACCGGGTAACCCCGGGCATGAGCAGCTATCACAACGAAATCTTTGGTCCGGTCCTGCAGATGGTCCGCGCCAAGGACTTCGAGGAAGCGCTGAGCCTGCCGAGCAAGCACCAGTATGGCAACGGCGTCGCTATCTTCACCCGCAACGGCCACGCCGCCCGTGAATTCGCCGCGCGGGTCAATGTCGGCATGGTCGGCATCAACGTGCCAATCCCGGTGCCAGTGGCATACCACACATTTGGCGGGTGGAAGCGCTCTGCCTTTGGCGATACCAACCAGCACGGCATGGAAGGCGTGAAGTTCTGGACCAAGGTCAAGACCGTCACCGCCCGCTGGCCCGATGGCTCGCCCGATGGGGGCAATGCCTTCGTCATTCCGACCATGGGTTAAGCGATGACCGACCAGTTTGCACTGACCGAAGACCAGCTCGCCATCCAGGACATGGCGCAGAAGTTCACGGCTGACCGGATCACGCCTTTCGCCGCAGGGTGGGACGAGGACCATCACTATCCGGTCGACGTGTGGAAGGCCGCCGGTGAACTGGGCTTTGGCGCGATCTATGTCTCGGAAGAAAGCGGCGGGATCGGCCTTGGCCGGCTCGAAGCGGCGCTGATCATGGAAGCCATGGCCTATGGCTGCCCGGCGACCAGCGCCTATATCTCGATCCACAACATGGCCGCCTGGATGATCGATTGCTTCGGCAGCTCCGAATTGAAGGCGCGTTATCTGCCGGGGCTGGTCTCGATGGAGCAGATCGCCTCGTACTGCCTGACCGAACCGGGCTCCGGCTCGGACGCGGCGGCGCTCAAGACCACGGCGCGGCTCGACGGGGATCACTATGTAATCAACGGCACCAAGCAGTTCATTTCGGGCGGCGGGGTGAATGACATCTACGTCTGCATGGTCCGCACCAGCGAAAATGGCGCCAAGGGCATCTCCTGCCTGGTAGTAGAGAAAGACACGCCCGGCCTCTCGTTCGGCGCGCCGGAAAAAAAGCTGGGCTGGAACGCCTCTCCCACCGCGCAGGTGATCTTCGAGGATTGCCGCGTGCCGGTGGCCAACCGCGTCGGCGCCGAGGGCGAAGGCTTTCGCTTTGCCATGGCGGGCCTGGATGGCGGCCGCCTCAACATCGGTGCCTGCTCGCTCGGCGGAGCGCAGCGCTGCCTGGATGAGGCGATCACGTACACCAAGGAGCGCCAGCAGTTCGGCCAGCCCGTGGCCGATTTCCAGAACACCCAGTTCATGCTGGCCGACATGGCGACCGATCTGGAGGCTGCGCGCGCGCTGCTTTACCTCGCCGCCGCCAAGGTCAACGCCAATGCGCCGGACAAAAGCCGCTTCTCGGCCATGGCCAAGCGCCTAGCCACCGACAACGGCAGCAAGATCGTCAACGACGCGCTGCAGCTGTTTGGCGGCTATGGCTATCTAAAGGACTATCCAATCGAACGCTTCTGGCGCGACCTGCGCGTCCATTCGATTCTGGAAGGGACCAACCAGGTGATGCGCATGATCGTCGGCCGGGACCTGCTGCGGCAATGACCGACGAGGTAATCATCCGCCGCAAGGGCTCCGCCGGGTTCCTCTCGCTCAACCGCCCACAGGCGATCCATGCGCTGACGCTGCCGATGGTTCACGCCATGACCAAGGCGCTGCTCGAATGGCGTGACGACCCGGAGATCAAGGCGGTGATCATCGATCATGCCGAGGGCCGCGGGTTCTGCTCCGGCGGGGATATCGCCTTCCTGCGCAATTCGGCGCTGAACGATGGCGGCGCCTCGGGCCGCAAGTTCTTCCATGACGAATACCAGCTCAACCACCTGATCTTCACTTACGAAAAGCCGGTCGTGGCTTTCATGGACGGGATCACTATGGGCGGCGGCGTGGGGATCTCTCAACCCGCGCGCTTCCACGTTGCGACCGAGAACACCCGCTATGCCATGCCCGAAACCGGGATCGGCCTGTTCCCTGATGTCGGCGGCGGATGGTACCTTTCGCGCCTGCCGGGCCGGATCGGCCAGTTCCTGGCGCTAACCGGCGCGCGACTGGACGGGGCCGAGTGCAAGTGGGCGGGCCTTGCCACCCATTACCTGCCCCACGATACGCTAGCCGAGGCCAAGGAGCGGATCGCCTGCGGGCACGAGCCCGGCCAGGTTCTCTCCGCGCTGGCCATCACCCCTCCCCCGGCGAAGATCGAGGCCAATGCCGCCGCGATTGCCAAGCATTTCGGCTCGAACCGCTACGAGGATGTGCTCGCCAGCCTCGAAGGTGATGACAGCGAATGGGCGGCCAAGGAGCTCGCCACGCTGCGCACCAAATCGCCTCAGACCTGCAAGGTGGCGCTGCGCCAGCTGCATGACAGTCTGGCTTGCGCGGATTTCGCCGCCAACATGGTGATGGAATACCGGGTCGCCAGCCGAGTTCTGACTCGCCCCGACTTTGCCGAAGGCGTGCGCGCGGTGATCGTCGACAAGGACAACAGCCCGCGGTGGAACCCGACCACGCCCGAAGGTGTGTCAAACGAACTAATCGACAGCATTTTTGCGCCGTTACCGGCCGACGAGGAATGGAAACCGCTATGAGCTATGAAAGCATCCAGGTTGAACAGCGCGGCGCCGTGACGTTGATCACGCTGAACCGCCCGCAGGCGCTCAATGCGCTGAACTCGTCGGTCCTCGAAGAGCTGATCGACGCCTTCGCCAAGTTCGAGGCTGATGCCTCGCAGGGCTGCGCCGTGCTGACCGGTGCGGGCGAAAAGGCCTTTGCCGCCGGCGCCGACATCAAGGAGATGGCCGACAAGCCGGCCGCCGAATTCTTCGCGCAGGACTTCTTCAGCCGCTGGACGAGCCACCTCGTCAAGACCACCCGCAAGCCGTGGATCGCGGCGGTCAATGGCTTTGCCCTGGGCGGCGGCTGCGAACTGGCGATGATGGCTGACTTTATCATCGCCAGCGAAAACGCCAAGTTTGGCCAGCCCGAAATCAAGCTGGGCGTGGCCCCCGGCATGGGCGGCAGCCAGCGCCTGACCCGCGCAATCGGCAAGGCCAAGGCCATGGAAATGTGCCTGACCGGACGGATGATGGGGGCCGAAGAGGCTGAGCGCTCCGGCCTGGTCGCCCGCGTGGTGCCACTCGCCAGTCTGGTCGATGAGGCGCTCAAGACCGCTGCCGAGATTGCCGCGATGCCGCCGCTGGCCGCCATCGCCAACAAGGAAATGGTCAACGCCGCCTTCGAAACCACGCTCGATCAGGGTCTGCTGATCGAACGACGGATTTTCCAGGTGCTGACTGCAACAGAGGACAAGACCGAAGGCATGGCCGCCTTCATCGAGAAACGTCCGGGCGTGTGGAAGGGCAAGTAAGATGAAAATCGCCTTCGTCGGCCTGGGCAACATGGGCGGCGGCATGGCCGCCAACCTGGTGAAGGCGGGGCATAACGTCCATGCCTTCGATCTCAGTGCCGAAGCGACCGCGCGGGCCACCGGCAATGGCTGCGCCGTTTTTCCGACCGTGGCCGAGGCGGTGCAGGACGTCGACGCCGTGGTCTCGATGCTGCCCAACGGCAAGATCGTGGAGAGCGTCTATACCGCCGACGTCATCGGTCAGGCTCCGGCCGGCGCGCTGCTGCTCGATTGCTCGACCATTGATGTGGACACGGCACGCAAGGTTGCATCTGCCGCCGGGGCCGCTGGCCATTCCATGGTCGATGCGCCGGTTTCGGGCGGGATCGCTGCGGCCAATGGCGGCACGTTGACCTTCATGGTCGGTGGCACCAACGATGCCTTCAAGCGCGCCGAACCAATTCTTGCCGCTATGGGCAAAGCCGTGATCCACGCCGGTGCCAGCGGCGCAGGCCAGGCTGCCAAGATCTGCAACAACATGATCCTGGGCGCGACAATGATTGCCACCTGCGAGGCCTTTGCCCTGGCAGACAAGCTTGGGCTGGACCTGCAGACCTTCTACGACATCTCGTCAAAGGCCTCGGGCCAATCGTGGTCGATGACCTCCTATTGCCCGGTCCCCGGTGTTGGCCCGCAAAGTCCTGCCGACAACGGCTACCAAGGCGGGTTCGCCGCAGCATTGATGCTCAAGGACCTCAAACTCGCGCTCGAGGCCGCGCAAATCGTGGGCGCGAATGTCCCGATGGGCACCCGCGCCGAGGAACTTTATGAGGCCTTTGCAGCTGCCGGCAACGGCGGCGCGGATTTTTCGGGGATCATCAATACGCTTTGAGCGCAGCGCCGGATTGGCAGGGTGGCCGCCAGCCGGCTTGCGCCCTGTGCTTCAGGCCCGAATGGCAAGAACGAACTCGGTCTGCCCATGCGCGTTCGTGTGCGCTTGAACCGAACCATGGTGCAGCAGAGCGATTTCTCGCGCAATATAGAGCCCAAGGCCGCGCCCGTCTGACAAGGCGTTGCTGCCCCGCACGCCGCGCTCAAAAAGCTGCCGATCGGGCGTAAATGCTTCAGCCGGCCAATTGACAACGCGGATCTCGATTTCGCCACTGGCAGCGGCATGTTCGATCGTCACGCCCGTCTTCCTGCCTGGAGCCGAATGCTTGATTGCGTTGTCGATCAAGTTCCGAACCGCCAGGCGCAGCAGCACGGGATCGGCTTCTGCGTAAACTGGCGCTAAGGGGCTCACCAAGTCGATCTGGTCTTCCCAATCGAGGCCGGCATCACCGCTGGCGAGCTCGCAAATCGACCCGATATCGGTCTTCACTAAACGCGATTCCGATTTTCGTTCCAGCACGCTGGCGCCAACAATCGCATTCGTCAGGCTTAGCACGATCTTATCGATGATAGTCTGTAAACGGCGTCCGTTCGCGCCATCACTGCTGTCCAAATCGACCGTCATCATTGCATGCTGCAGCGCGGCCTGGGCGTTGTTGAGTGGTTGCCGCACTTCATGGATCAGCACTTCCAGCAAGGATTGCTTCTCGCGCGCCAGGCTTGCCATTTCGCGGGCATGCGCTTCGGCCTGCCTGGCCAGGCGCGACTCCTTGCGCTGGCGCAGATTGCTGACGGCAATGATCCGGTTCAAGCGGTCCGTCAGCATGGAGATCAGGCAAATGTGGGAAATGATAATATAAGTCAGAGCGGTAATCAGGTTGATTTGCGCCGGTCCTCGCTCTGAAAAGATGACGCCGCCAGCTTGGACGCCAAGTCCCCGAAGCGCCGCAATTGCCGAAAACACCGCGATCAGCGCAGTTGAAGCGACAAAAAGGTTGCGTCCACGCAAGCGCTTCCAGCGCGGTTCGGCAAAGCAGATCCAGGCCTGCCAGCCCAACAGGAACGACAGGCTTAGTCCTACGCTGGCAAACGCCAGGTTGAGATTGTCTGAAATGTCATCCAGCAGCGCGCAGATCAGCTGGAACATCATCAGCGCGGCACCAGCCAGCGCCACCCGAAGCCGCTCACGCCGCCGAACGAGTGCGGCAATCTTGAACAGGTTGGTCAGCGACATCAGGGTGGCCGGCAAGATGCTCTCCACCGGGCTGCTCAAGCCTTCCTCGAAGGACAGACGTAACGTAGCCGCCCCCAAACCAAACAGGTTCCCGACGATCCACAGGCGCGCGCCATCCCACACCCTATCGGTGCGCAAGAGCAGCAGGCCGACCGCAAACGAGACGTTAACGATGCAAACCACCCAGAGCGCGGTTTGAATATCGATGCTATCGATCACGCGATGCCGACCACGCTCATCGGGGAGGAGAGCGCATAGCCCTTACCGTGCAAGGTCAGGACCGGAGATGTCTTGCCGGTACGGGTTTCAATCTTGCGACGCAGGCGAAACATTGCTGCATCCAGATTGCGATCATCCGCGCTGGGGGCAACTTGCGCAGTCTTCGCCAAATCCGATCGGTTGCAACCCTTTTCGCCATACTGCGCAAGCACGGCCAGGATCCGCTGCTCAAGCTGGCCGAGCTTGATCACATCGCCGGACGGAGCCATCAGGGCGCCTGCAGTCAGATTGAGGATCCAACCCGCAGCCGCGGGAGGGGCTTTTTCACCAAGCCTGCGGCTCAACGAGGCAATCGCCTGCGCCAGTTGATCCGCGCGCACAGGCTTGTTGATGAACATATCAGCACCGGCGGCCAGCGCCGTAGTGAAGGCATCCGGTCCCATTCGTCCGCTGACCACGATAATGCCGGCTTCGCCACTGGCACGGATCATCGAAACCAGATCGATCCCATCAAGGCCAGGAAGCATCAGGTCAACGAGGAAGATGTCGCAGCAAAGTGCCTCTGGCTCTGCCAAGAATTCCTGCGGAGAAATATATCCCCTGACGCGATGCCCTACCGCGGCAAGATAGCGCTCAACGAAGCGAGTGAACTCCTCGTCATCGTCAATTACAGCAATATCATGACGCGATGTCGGGTTCATAAATTGGCCATTTAATCAAAGCATTGCACCTGCGCCAACTCACCAGAACAACGTCCTTCGCTTGAATTGGCGATGGCAAGGCGGAGCCTCGTGAATCCTAATATGATGGGCCAGCGAGAGGCAACCTCTACTTTCATAGACTGCGATAGTTTCGGATAGTGACGACTTTTAACCTCCCGCAAACTATTTATCATAATATGATTCCTTGATGATAAGTAGCAATGCGTATTTTAATCATTTTATGATGTCTATACCCGGATTGTGATCTGTGTTGCGCAAGCAAGGCAAATCGACGGCATTCTGCCGGGCGCCCTAGCGCCGCCACTGTTCACAAATGAGGCTCAAAATGACCCGTATCATGATGACTGCAGCTGCTCTTGCAGCTTCGCTTGCCGCCCTGCCCAGCGCAGCATACGCCACCAGCTTCTCGTGCAAGTGCGATGCGAATTTCGCACCGACCGTCGCGACCGGCGCGCTTAACAAGGACGGCAACAACTTCACCTGCCAAGACACCTGGACTGACAACAGCACCGGTCACGACACCGGCGGCTACAACAGCAATGTCAAGTTCTCGTTCCCCGATGCCGTGGTCACTGGTTCGGACACCAACGTGAAGTTCGCTGCGCGCAACCTGCCGGGCGAGTGCCTGATGATCGCCAGCGATGCAGTCAACTCGCACAAGGAATGGCAAGGTCTGCGCTGCGACGACAGCAACCAGAATGTTAATGGGTTCGACTTCACGTCGTCCGGCAACGGCCTCTCGACCATTGCTGGCCAGCTGAACACCACCAACAAGGCCAATCAGTTCGTGGCCTTCTATAAGGACAAGAACAGCACCGAGCACCACCTCGCTGCGGTTTGCGCTGAAAAGAAGTAAGCGATTGCACGCGTGCAGGCTGCCCATCGGGGGAGCCTGCACCGTCAGGCCGCGCTTAACAGCGGGGCAGTTCCCAGCTATCCGCGCTCATCAAGACAGACAGGAACCCGAAAATGGCGTTTCTCCGCCCGATTAAAGTGACCCTGGCTGGCTGCGCCTTGGGCATGCTGGCAGCTTCGGCGATGGCCGCGCCCCCTGCACCAGCGGCACCGCCCCCTCCGGCCTCCGTTCAGCTTGATCGCGCTCAGATTGAAGGCCTGATCCGGGCATACCTGCTGGATAATCCCGAAATCATCCCAGAAGCCATGCAGCGGCTGGAAGAACGTCAACGCAACGAAAGCGTTGCTGAGCTGCGGGCTCAATTGGAAAAGCCCTTCGAAGGTGCATGGATTGGCAATCCGGAAGCCGATGTCGTTGTGGTCGAGTTCTTTGACTATGCGTGCGGCTATTGCCGCCGAATGGCTGGCGATATCGAGCGGCTTGTTGCGGAAGATTCCAAGGTCAAGATCGTATTTCGTGAGTTCCCGATCCTCGGCCCAGGCAGCGTTGAGGCGGCACGGACAGCCCTCCAGGCGGCTCGATCAGGTGGCTACACCCAGTTTCACCGCGACATTTTCGCCGCCGGTCCGCTAACCAAGGCGAGCCTTCAAAAGGTCGCCAAGAAGGGCAAGATTAAGTTGCCCAAGGACATGACGGCGCTTGATGCCGAGTTGTCGGCTAACCGTCAGATGGCAAGGCAACTGGGAATCAATGGCACACCCGCCTTCATCATTGCTGGCCGATTTGTAAGCGGGGCGATCGGCTATGATGGCCTCAAAGAACAAGTCGCAGCAGCGCGCGCTGCAGCAGCTAAGGCTGCACCAAAGTAAAACCAGGTTGGGCCAACCGCCAAAGGCAATCTGGCGAACTGGCCGCCGTTCCGAAGGGGGCGCTGACCAACCTGTCAGTTAAAATTGAAGTGATGCGCCCTAAAGCCAGCGGTCAATCAGACCAAATTGGCCAAGCCCCGGCCGACTGGTGGTTTGCAGCCTTAGATCTGCTAGGGGTGGCCGCATGACCAAGATCCACAGGCTTTCCGGCATCGTCGACGTCGACGGATTTCAATATGAGTGGGAGCTGCGGAGCGAGCCGCAATGGAGCGAGCGTGAAGGCTGGAAAGGCATGACCGTCGCCTTGCTGCGCAAGCAGACCCAACGTGGAGCCTTGCTGGAATTCCCCGCGCCGAAACGCTTGATGAAGGGTATGCAGCGGGGCCGCCTCCAGATTGGCGACGCAATCGTAATCAGGGGCGTTCAGGCAGCGTTGCAAGCTGGCTGGGATCCGTCTTCCCGCGGAAAGCCGATGGTTTTCGAAGTCGATGCTGACGGCAACTAGGCGCAAGCCGCCATGCCGGAACACGTATCCGCGGCAGCCATTTCACCTCTTTGAACAAGCCGGCGATTAGAGTTTACTTCAATCGTTGAGCCAATCGGCTGCAATCTCGCCGCTATGCCCCTCGGGCGCCAGCGCGGCGCGCAGGGCTTCCAGCAGAGGCGGCAGCGACTGCGTGAAGGCATAGGGCGGGTTGACGATAAAAAGACCGGCGCCGTTATAGATGCCGGGCTGATCGCTATCGTACAGCCAATGCTCCACGCACAGCATTTTCGGGATGCCGAGCTTGCGCAATTGCTCTTTCCACCGCGAATGAGTGGCGCGGTCTTTCAGCGGATACCAGACCACCGTCACCCCATGCGCCCATTTGCGGTGGGCCGCCCCAAGGGTCGCGGTTATCCGCGCGCGTTCATCGGCCTGCTCATACGGCGGATCGACCACAACCACGCCGCGAGGCGTGCGGGTCGGCAGCATCGCCAGCCAGAACTCGTAAGCGTCGCGCTGATGCACGGCGGCAGTCGTGCCGCGCATCGCGCCGCGCAGAGCACGGACATCTTCGGGGTGCTTTTCGTTCAAGATCAGGGAATCTTGCGGACGCAGCAGCTGCGCCAGGAACCGCGGCGAGCCAGGGTAAAGTTGCGGTTCAGCCCCGACATTCACAGCCTGGACGGCGGCACGGTAATCGTTCAGCAAGGGGCTCTGGTCGGCAAAGGCCCGCACCACGCCCTGCGTGGACTCGCCAGTGCGTTGGGCATCCGCGCCAGCAAGATCATACAGCCCGCAGCCGGCATGGGTGTCGATCAAGGTCAGCGCGCTCTGCTTGTGCTGCAAGGCGCGCACAAGTGCGACCAGCAGGCAGTGTTTCACGACATCGGCGCTGTTGCCGGCATGGAAGGAATGGCGATAGTTCATTATGACTCAATACCCTGGCGAGCTGCCTCTGCATGAGCGGCACGGCGCGCAAGCCGAGCGCCAGCCGTCCGAAGCAAGCAAACCACAGCCCGTATAGAGTCAGGCAAAAACCTTCAAAGCACTTCTGCGAGAGTTGGCCGAGCAAGAGGCCTTCCGAACACGGTGGGAGCCTTGGCTGGGATGCTGGGCTGGCGCGCCATGCAGAATGAAGATCAGAACAAATTTGAGGTAATGATTTTGATCTAGCCCAGCCTTTGGCGCGGGTGACCGGCCCCCACTGAGTGGTCCGTGCTAACCCCTGATCGCCGCCAGCAGCAGCTCTGGCACTGCCGGGTCCTCGATGGTCGGTGGAGTATCGAAGCGCTCGCCGTTGATGATCTTGCGCAGAAGGTTGCGCAGGATCTTGCCCGAGCGCGTCTTGGGCAATTGCGGAACGACATAAGCCGTCTTGAGCGCAGATACGGCGCCCAGCTCTGCCCGGACCGCCGCAATAACCGCATCGTGAAGCGCCGCCGGGTCATTCATCCCGGCCCTCGCAACGACGAAGGCCACTGGCACCATGCCCTTGATCGCATCGTCCGCGCCAATCACTGCGCATTCGGCAACACCGTCCTGGCTGGCGACGATCTGTTCCATCTGACCGGTCGACAGGCGGTGCCCGGCTACGTTGATGATGTCGTCGGTCCGGCCCATGATGTGCAGGAAACCTTCGTCATCGAAATACCCGGCATCGCCGGTTTCGTAGCGGCCGGGGAACGAGGCGAAGTTCTTCGCAAAGCCGGCGGGATTGTTCCACAGGCTGCGGAACGCGCCCGGCGCCAGCGGCTCGCGGATTGCCACGGCGCCGCTCTCCCCTGCAGGGACGGGCTGCCCATCCTCGCCCAGGATCGCGAATTCGTAGCCCGGCACGGGAAAGCCCGCGCTGCCGCGTTTGCGGCGCAGGTCCCCCAGGCCAAAGCAGCTTGCGACCCCGGGCCAGCCCAGTTCGGTCTGCCACCAGTGGTCGATCACGGGCAGGTCGCTTTGCTCTTCCAGCCAGGCGATGGTGTCGGGATCGGCGCGTTCGCCCGCCAGGAAGATCACCCGGCAATCCCCTGTGCCAATCTCCTTCAGGAAGCTGGCCTCCGGGTCTTCCTTGCGCACCGCGCGAATAGCCGTTGGTGCGGTGAAGAACGTCTTGACGCCGTGGCGGCTCATCACCCGCCAGAAGGTGCCTGGATCGGGCGTACCAATCGGCTTGCCTTCGAACAGGATCGTCGTTGCGCCGGCCAGCAGCGGGCCATAGACAATGTAACTGTGGCCGACGACCCAGCCCACATCGCTGGCCGCCCAAAACGGATCGCCGGCACCGATGCCGTAGATGTTGGCCATTGACCAGGCCAGCGCGACCGCATGGCCGCCATTCTCGCGGACCACGCCCTTGGGCATGCCGGTCGTGCCCGAAGTGTACAGGATGTACAGTGGATCGTCCGCCGCCAGTTCGGCGCACGGCGGAGTGGGATCAGTTGCGGTGGAGGCGAGCAGTTCTGCCCAGTCGAGCGCCGATCCCAGGTCTGCCACGGCCTGTTCGCGCTGAAGCAGGATCACGCTGTCCACCTGGTGCTGGGACAGGTCCAGCGCGGCATCGACCATTGGCTTGTAGGTGATCACCCGACTGCCTTCGATCCCGCAACTGGCGGTCAGCAGGACGCGGGGCGTGGCATCATCGATCCGCTTGGCCAGTTCCAGCGGGGCGAAGCCGCCAAAAACGACCGAATGGATCGCCCCCAGCCGCGCGCAGGCTAGCATGGCGAAGACCGTTTCGGGGATCATCGGCATGTAAATGATCACCCGGTCGCCCGTGGTAACGCCCTGCGCCACCAGCATGGCGGCGACACGGCCAACTTCGTGTTGCAGTTCGGCATAGGTGTACCGGCGCAGGGAACCTGTGACCGGGCTGTCATAGACCAGGGCCAGTGCGTCGCCGCGCCCGGCGGCAACATGGCGGTCCAAGCAATTGTACGCGGTGTTGAGCGTGCCCCCTGCAAACCATCCACGCGCTTCGTCCCAGACGCGCTGCGGCGGCTTGATCCAGTCGATCGCCTCGGCCGCCCGCGACCAGAAGGCGTCACGGTTATCGATGCTGTCGCGCCAGGCGCGCTGATAGGCCTCGCTCAAACTCCGCCTCCCGTTATCTGAAGGTCTTGGAAAGGATTACCAGGCCGGGTTCTCCATCAAATGGCTCCGGCGTAAAGCCCTTTTCGCGCTCAAGTTCGATGGCGGCGTGATTGTCGCGGCTTTCGATCGCGATCACCTGGCGCAGATTGCGCGCCTGGGCCTCGCGCCCAAGGAAATCGAGCAGCGCCCAGCCGACGCCCTTGCCCTTGTAATCGCTGCGGATCGAAACGGCGACCTCGCCGGTATCCATTACCTTGTCGCAGGCGAGCAGCGCAGACCCGACAAGCAGCCCATTGGCCTTGTCGAAGGCGAGGAAGCTTTCGGACTGATAGTGATCGGCGTGAATCAGCGGGCTAAGTTGATCGTAACTGACGTGTTCGGCCGCTGCCAGGAAGCGGAACCGGCGGTCCTCGTCGCTGACCCGATCGAAAAATGCCGCAAGTGCGGCTTCGTCTGCTTCGCAGGCAGCACGCACATCAAGCAGAATGCCGGACCTGGTGTTGAGCTGGGTCATCATGGGATCCTCTATCAGTAGTTGCTGCGTGCTTGGCTGTGCAAAGCGCGCCGCGCCTTGATCGGGGTCAAGACGCGGCGCCTCTCTGGGGATCGATCAGTCGTCGATGTTCTTCCTGAAGGTTTCAGGCAGGAACAGCAGGCCGACGATCAGGGTTAGGCCAGCCACTACGATCGGATACCACAGGCCGTAGTAGATATCGCCGGTCGCTGCGACCATCGCGAAGGCAGTGGTCGGCAGGAACCCGCCGAACCAGCCATTGCCGATGTGATAGGGCAGCGACATCGAGGTGTAGCGGATCCGGCTTGGGAACAGCTCCACCAGCAGGGCGGCGATCGGGCCATAGACCATGGTGACCAGCAGGACGAGATAGAACAGCAGCGCAACGGTGAGCGGCTTGTTGATCTGGTCCGGATTGGCCTTGGCCGGATAGCCGGCGGCAGCCAGCGCAGCCTTGACCTCGGTGGTGAAGGCCTTGATCGCAGCCTTGCGCTCATCACCCGTCACCTGGGCCGGATCGGGCGCGGTGAAGGTCTTGTCGCCAATCTTGATCTGGGCGACCGTGCCGGCCGGAGCCTCTTGCGAAGTGTAGCTGACCGCCGACTTGGCAAGCAGCGCCTTGGCAATGTCGCAGCTCTTGCTGTCGAACTTGTTCTTCCCGACCGGGTCGAACTGCAGCGAGCATTCGGCTTCGTTAGTCACCACGGTGACCGGTGCACTGACCTGGGCCGCGGCCAGCTGCGGGTTCACCGCAGAGGTCAAGGCCTTGAAGGTGGGGAAGTAGGTCAGCACCGCCAGCGCGCAGCCAGCCATGATGATCCCCTTGCGCCCGATCTTGTCCGACAACCAGCCAAAGAAGACAAAGAATGGCGTGCCGAGGGCCAGTGCAACCGCAGTCAGGATGTTGGTGGTGGCCCCATCGACCATCAGGGTCTTTTCAAGAAAGAACAGGGCATAGAACTGGCCCGTGTACCAGACCACTGCCTGCCCGGCGACGGCACCCAGCAGAGCGATCAGCACCCACTTGGCGTTCTTCCATTGGCCGAAGGCTTCGGTCAACGGTGCCTTCGAAGTGGTCCCTTCCTCCTTCATCTTCTGGAAGACCGGGCTTTCGTTCAGTTGCAGGCGGATCCACATCGAAACCGCCAGCAGGATGATCGAAACCAGGAACGGCACGCGCCAGCCCCAGTCCTTAAAGGCTTCCTCGCCCACCAGATAGCGCGTGCCGATCACCACCAACAGCGCCGCAAACAGGCCAAGTGTGGCCGTCGTCTGGATGAAGCTGGTGTAGAGGCCGCGCTTGTTGTTGGGGGCATGCTCGGCCACGTATGTTGCCGCGCCGCCATATTCGCCGCCCAGCGCAAGGCCCTGGATCAGGCGCATGACAAGCAGCAGGATCGGGGCGGTCACGCCGATCGAGGCGTAGTTGGGCAGAGCGCCGACCACGAAGGTCGAAAGGCCCATTAGCCCCATAGTGACCAGGAAGGTGTTCTTGCGACCGACCATGTCGCCAATCCGCCCGAAAACCAGCGCGCCGAACGGCCGCACGGCAAAGCCGGCGGCGAAGGCGGCCAGCGCAAAGATGAAGCCGGTCGTCTCGTTAACGCCAGAAAAGAACTGGGCGGAAATGATCGTGGCGAGCAGGCCGTAAAGATAGAAATCGTACCATTCGAACACCGTGCCGAGCGAGCTGGCGGCAATCACCAGCTTCTCGTCCTGGGTCGCTTGATGGTGCTTTGGCAGGGCGGCCACCTCGGCCGCGCTGTTCTGGAACTCCATAATCCCTCTCCCTTCGTTATCCTTTAAAAGCTGTACTTGGCGACCACATCGAGGCGGTCGGTCGATCCGTTCGCACCGCTCACCAGCTCGCGCTGGCCGTAGCGGTATTCGATCCCCAGATCGATGTTCTTGACCGGCGAGTAGAACAGGTTGCCGGCAATGCTCCAGGCTTGCTTGTTGAAACCGGAAATGGTCGCTGCAACCAGGTTGTCGGAATAGTCGACTGACTGGAACGCGCCCATCAGGTTGGCCCGCACGCCCGGTGCCAGCGGCACGCGGAGCGCGCCGATCACTGCCAGCAGGCCAACCGATTCAAGTCGGTTGGTTGCGGGCACAAAGACCGCGTCAGGCGCGAAGTTCAGGCCCACGTAGCGGCCGATGTTGTGGCCATAGGTGATCATGATCCGGGCATCGCCGGTCTTCGCATCGTTGAGGAACAGCTTGCCCCCCGCGCTGATCCCGAACCCGCCGGTCTTGGCGCCCAGTCCGGCATTCTCAACCCGCACCTGGCGAACCAGCCCGGCCAGCGACAGTTCGCCGCGCTTGCCGGCCCATGCCAGGCGGGCGGCGACATCGGGCAGACGGTCATCGCCGTTCTCGGTCAACGTAGGCGAGCCGCTGTTCGCAGTGCCGCTTTCCGGATTCTCCAACGACAGGTGCAGCGTTGTGCCCGTGCCGACCGGCGCGCTATAGCGGATCAGCGGTTGCCGGACGAAGACCGTGCCTTCTGCCCCGCCAACGTAGTCGGTGCTCTCCGGGAGCGCCCCGGTGTACTGGAAGGTCGACCAATCCTGGCCGAAGGTCCAGCGGTCAACCTGCATGTAACCGCGGCGCAGCGCCGGGTTATAGCCATTAGTGGTGCGCTGCGATCCCTGCGTGCCGGGGGCGGTCTGGAAGTCGAATTCCAGATAGCCCTTGACCACGTGGTCCGAAATGCTGGTGTCAAGATTGAGCCAGAAGCGCGATTGCTTGGCCGTGAAATCGGTATCGTGCGCTGCCGGGGCGCCGCCAGTGGGGATCGCCTGGGGCAGGTAGAAATCGCGACCCAGCGAATTGGTTGCCACCTCGCCATCGCTGAACCGCGTGCTCGACCCGATCAGCTTGATATAGCCGCCCAGGCGGACCTGGGTGTTGCCCGACTTGAAGCCATCGGCGACTGGCGCGGGGGTGGGTGCCGGCTTGACTTCGACCACAGCGATCCGGCGCGTGGCATCGGCGGCCTGGCTTTCTGCGGTCCGGGCGCGGGCCTCGGCATCGGCGGCGCGCTGCTTCAACTGTTCGTTTTCGGCCTTCGCCGCGTCAAGATCGCCGCGCAGGCTGTTCAGCAGGCCTTCCAGCCGGTCCAGCCGCGCTTCGACCGATGCCGCCGGCCTGGCGGACGACTTGGCCAGTGCAGCCTGTGGTGAAATCAACGCCGATGCGGCCAGCAATCCGCCGATCAGCGCCCCCCCTCCCTTCTTCATTGCACCCTCTCCTCCAATGCAGCCCAAGGTCGGACCTCGGGTCATTGGAACAATGCGGGCTATCCCGGTCGGGCAGCAGAGCGATCATGGTCTGATCTCTACGACCATGGTCTATGCTCGCATCGCGCAGCAGCTTTGGCTAGTAATCGTCCAAACGGCTCCGCGGCGGGAGTCAGGGCAGGAGTGAGGAATCTTGGGAATGGGCGAAGCAATCTATCCTGTGCCGCAGCAATGGGCCGATACCGCGCTGGTCGACGATGGTCGGTACCAGGAAATGTACCGTGCCTCGGTCGAACAGCCGGATGCATTCTGGCGCGCCGAAGCCCAGCGGCTGGACTGGATCAAGCCCTTCACGCGGGTTAAGGAAACCAGCTATCACGCCGCGGATTTTGGCATCAAATGGTTTGCCGACGGGACCCTCAACCTGTCCGCCAACGCGCTTGACCGGCACCTGGCGGAACAGAGCGATACCACCGCGATCATCTGGGAGCCGGACAGCCCCGATGAGCCTGCCCGCCACATCACCTATCGCGAACTGCATGCCGAGACCTGCCGCTTTGCGAACCTTCTGAAGGCTCGCGGCGTCAAGAAGGGCGACCGGGTCACCATCTACCTGCCGATGGTGCCGGAAGCTGCCGTGGCTATGCTGGCCTGCGCCCGGATCGGCGCGATCCATTCGATCGTGTTCGGCGGTTTCAGCCCGGATTCTCTCGCCAGCCGGATTCAGGACTGCGATAGCACCGTGGTGCTGACCGCAGACGAAGGGCTGCGTGGGGGCAAGGCCGTGCCGCTCAAGGTCAATGTCGATGAAGCCCTGACCAAGGTCAGCTCGGTCGATACCGTGATCGTGCTGAAGCGGACCGGGGCAGCCGTGCCGATGGTGGCCGGCCGCGATGTCGACTGGCACGAAGGTTGCGCCGCCCAGAGCGACCACTGCGAACCGGAGGAGATGAGCGCGGAAGACCCGCTGTTCATCCTCTATACCTCGGGTTCGACGGGCAAGCCGAAGGGCGTGCTTCACACCACGGGCGGTTACGGCGTCTGGGCATCGATGACGCACCAGTACGTGTTCGATTACCGCCCCGGACAGGTCTACTGGTGCACGGCCGATGTGGGCTGGGTCACCGGCCACAGCTACATCGTCTATGGCCCGCTGATCAACGGCGCCACCACCCTGATGTTCGAAGGTGTGCCCAACTATCCCGATCCAAGCCGGTTCTGGCAGGTGATCGACAAGCACCAGGTCGAAATCTTCTATACGGCACCCACCGCGCTGCGCGCACTGATGCGCGAAGGCGATGATTTCGTGAAGCGGACCAGCCGCTCCAGCCTGCGCCTGTTGGGCTCGGTGGGCGAACCGATCAATCCCGAAGCCTGGGAATGGTATCACCGCGTCGTTGGCGATGGCCGCTGCCCGATTGTTGACACCTGGTGGCAAACCGAAACCGGCGGGGTGCTGATCAGCCCGCTGCCCGGCGCCACCGCCCTGAAGCCCGGTTCGGCAACCAAGCCGTTTTTCGGGGTTCAGCCGATGCTGGTCGACAACGATGGCGTCGAGATCCACGGCCCGGGCGAGGGCTGCCTGGTGATCAAGGACAGCTGGCCCGGCCAGATGCGCACCGTTTGGGGCGATCACGACCGCTTCTTCCAGACCTATTTCAGCACGTTCAAGGGGCTGTACTTCACAGGCGATGGCTGTCGCCGCGACGAGGACGGCTATTACTGGATCACCGGGCGGATCGACGACGTGATCAACGTGTCCGGGCACCGCATGGGCACGGCCGAGATCGAAAGCGCGCTGGTGGCCCATGCCAAAGTGGCCGAGGCCGCCGTGGTCAGCATGCCGCACGATATCAAGGGACAGGGCATCTATGCCTTCGTCACCACCAATGCCGATGTTGAGCCGGACGAAGCCCTGCGCAAGGAACTGGTCGCCTGGGTCCGGCACGAAATCGGCCCGATTGCCACGCCCGACGTGATCCAGTTCGCACCTGGTCTGCCCAAGACCCGTTCGGGCAAGATCATGCGCCGGATCCTGCGCAAGATCGGCGAGAACGACATCGGCAACCTGGGCGACACATCGACGCTTGCCGACCCGTCGGTGGTCGATCATCTTCTGGCCAACCGGCCGGGCGCCAACTGAGCGAGGACGCGCGCGTGGGCGGCACGGTCCTGATCGCCGACGATCACCCGCTGTTCCGTCAGGCCCTGTCGCTGGCGGTGCAGCGGGTTGCCCCCGAGGCCCGCATTATCGAAGCTGGCACGCTAGCTACTGCATCGCGCGCAGTTGGCGAGGCAGAAGGCCTGCGGCTGATCTTGCTTGACCTTAAGATGCCCGGTGCGGTGGGCTATTCCGGCATTGCCCTGCTGCACGCCGAACGCCCCGAAGTCCCGATTATCGTGGTGTCCAGCGCCGAAGGCGAAAGCGCGGCGAAAGAGGCGCGGGCATTTGGCGCGATCGGCTTCCTGCGCAAGGATACCGACCTTTCGGCAATTGAAGCCGCGATCGCACGCGCGCTGCACACGGGCACCGTGCCGCCACCGCCAGTGCCGGCGCCCGATCAGCCGGAGGACGGTGTGCGCCAGACCATAGCCGGGCTGACGCCGACGCAGCTCAAGGTTCTGCTGGCTGTACTGGAAGGCCAGCTAAACAAGCAGATCGCCCATTCGCTCGGGATGAGCGAGGCAACGGTCAAGGCGCACATGACTGCGATCATGCGCAAGCTGGATGTAAGCAACCGCACTCAGGCGGCCCTTGTGGCGCGCTCGCTAGGGCTTGACCTCAAGCACTGACGCTTCGGCCAGAAACCGGGCGATCCGGCCCGGGTCGGCAGGTTTAGACAGGATTTCCACCCCCATGGCCCGCGCCCGCTGTCGCATTTCGGGCGCGGATTCAGCCGTGACAAGCCGGACCGGCAGGCCGGGCCGGCGGTCACGCAGCGCCGCGATCAGGGTCAGCCCGTCCTCGCCATTGTCCAGCTGGTAGTCCGCCAGCACAGCATCGACTGAGTCCAACTGCTCCAGCGCCCCGGCCACGCCTGTCATGCCGATCGGCCTATGTCCCATCCCTTGAAGCAGGGTGCTCGTCGCCTCGACAATCAAGGGGTCGTTATCGACCACCAGGACCGTCATTGGGCCCGCCAGCGACGGAGGGGCAGTTTCGGGCAGTGGCGCCTTACCTGCCTGGTCCTCCGCCACAGCGGGCAGACCGAAGCTGAACCTGCTGCCACGTCCGGGCTTCGACGCCACACTGATCCGCCCGCCCAACAGCCGTGCGATCCGGCGAACAAGCGCCAGACCCAGGCCTAGCCCTTCCACTTCCACCTCGCCTAGGCGGGTGAACTCTCCAAACGCCGTCTCAACCCGGTCCGGGGCAATGCCAACCCCGCTATCGACTACGTCAATCCGCCAGTTCTGTCCGCGCCGCCGCACACCCACCACAATGCCGCCGCTCTGGGTATATCGTACGGCATTGGTCAGGAGGTTCTGCATGACAGAGCGCAGCAGTGCGGGATCGGTGTGGACCGTCCCCGTTCCAGGCACCGGCCCTAGGCGCAAGGACAGTCCCTTTTCTTCCGCCAGCGGCCGGAAGCTGTCGACCAGATCGGCCAGGAAGGCCAGGAGGTTGACCGGCTCGGGCCGCGGCGTCACCCCGCCGGCATCAAGTCGGGAAATGTCGAGCAGGGCCCGCAGCAGGTCCTCGGCCGCAACAATCGCGCTTTCAACGCGGCGAACCAGCTGGCGCGGGCGTTCGTCCACCTCGCGGTCTAACGCGGCAGCAAATAGCCGCGCGGCATGAAGCGGCTGGAGCAGGTCATGGCTGGCAGCGGCGAGGAAGCGGGTCTTTTCGGAATCGGATTCGGCCAGCCGGCGATTGGCCTCGGACAGGTCACTGGTCCGCTCGGCAACGCGGTGTTCCAATTCATCCAGCGTGCGCTGCAGTTCCTCGCGCACGCGGGCTTCCTCGGTAATGTCGATGAAGCTCATGACATAGCCGCCACCCGGCATCGGGCCGCCGACAGTCTTGATCACCCGCCCGTCGCTGCGATGGCGCTCGAAACTATGCTCCATGCCCCGGCGTAGGTGGCCAAGCCGCTTCTGGACGTGGAATTCCACGTCGCCGGGGCCGAAATCGCCGCGCCGGGCATTGTGCCGGATCAAGGTGGCCACCGGAACTCCGGCTCGCACCATGCCGGGCGGATAGTCGAACAGTTCAAGATAGCGCGAATTCCACGCAATCAGGTTCATTTCGGCATCAACCACGCTGATCCCGGCATCGATGTTCTCGAATGTGGCGGCCAGTAGCTGGCGCGAAAAACTAAGGCTTTGGCCGCCCTTGTCGAGCACGCGGGCGACCTCGACCAAGCTCATCGTCCCACCGGCCAGCGCCGAGGTGACAAGCGCCCGGGCGGAAGAGGTCCCAACCACGCTAGCGATCAGATCGCGCGCCTTACTGGCCGATCGACGGTCGATCGGCACGCCCTTGCGGGCATGGGGAAACACTTCGGCAACGCGCTCGCGGCCGACGAAGCTGGCGGTCAGTTCGGCCAGTTCTGCCAGGTCCGCAACTGGCCTTTGCCCGCGCAGGAAGCCCGGCAAGGCGGGCGCCCCCATGCCCCGCGCGGCAAGCAGGCCGTAAACCGCAAGGTTCGCACCAAGGCTCCAGAGCACGCCGTGGACGATCGGCGATGCACCGCCGACGCCGAACAGACGCAACGGATCGATCAGCGTGCCGCCCAGTGCATTCAGCGCGGCTTTGGGCAGCACCGGCGGCAGGGCCAGGGTATAGAACCACAGCGCCAGCCCCGTTGCCAGGCTGGCGCGTGCCGCCACCGGATCACAGTTACCGCGGTAAGTTGCCATAATCAGGTGCGGGGTGAACTGGGCCATTGCGGCAAAGGCGATGAGCCCGATCGAAGCGAGCGAGTTGGAAGGCGATAAAAGCAGCGCCCAGGCCAGCGCAAGCAGCATGATCCCCAGGATCGAGGCGCGGCGCACTTGCAGCATCCGGCGTCCGATCGCGCCGTCCTGCGCGGCCGTGCGGCTTCGAAGGACGCTGGGGAATGCCAGGTCGTTCGAAACCATCGTGGCCAACGCGGTGGAATCGACAATCGCCATCGATGCCGCCGCGCTGACACCGCCAATCAACGCGGCGGCAAGGGCAAAGCTGCTGGCGGTTTCGGCAGGCAGGGCCAGCACATAAAGGTCCGGCGATACCGATGGTCCCACCGCCACGATCCCGGCCAGCGCGATCGGCAGGACCAGCAATGCCATGGCAGCGAGATAGGCAGCAAGGCCAAAGCGCGCCCGCACCAGGTCCCGCGGCCCCTGTGCTTCGGCCAGTCCCATGTAGAATTGCCGCGGCAAGGCGATGATCGCCATGGTCGAAATCAGGAAAATCACCGCCACTTCAATTGTCAGCCGACCTGGCGCGAACCGTTCGGCCAGCTGGGCAACGCCTTGCTGCAGGGCGGGTCCCTCCAGCGCAGTGAAGACCATGCCGCCAGCGACCAGCGCAACCACCGCCAGCGCCGCGACCTTGATCAGCGATTCCAGGCCGATCGCATAGACCAGCCCCTCGCTCCGCCCGGCCAACTCATAGCGCCGGGCGCCGAAGGCCGCGGCAAAAAGCGCCAGCAGCAGCGCCGACACCACCATTACCGCCGTTTCGACAGGCTGCCCCGATACGATCGTCATGGCGCTGCCGATCGAACGGAGCTGCAGTGCGACATAGGGGATGGAGCCAAGCAGCGCGGTCATCGTGACGAGCCGTGCGATCACCACGTCGTTGCCGAAGCGGGCGGCGATGAAATCGGATACGGTACCGGCCTGCTCCTGCGCGACGGCATCGGACAGCCGCTGCAGAAAGCGCGGCGCGGCCAGCAGCAGAACAATCGGAGCGATGTAAATCGGCAGGTACGACCAGCCATCGCGCACCGCGCTGCCGACAGCCCCGTAAAAAGTCCAGCTGCTGCAATAAACCCCCAGTGCAAGGGTATAGGTAACATGGCGCAGGCGCGGGCGGTTCTGCGGCCGCCCCCCGCGCCGCTCGACCAGGCTGGCCAGCACAAACAGCACCGCAATCAGCGCCAAGGCCAGAATTGCCGCAACCCGCAGGCTCACGCCGGACATCCCCCTCCGCCCGGGCCGCTCGTCAGGCCTCGATGCAGTCCCCTAGACTAGCCATTTCCGATGGCAGGCCAAGGGCAAAATGGATGGGAAAGCTGATCGATTAACAAGCCGATTCAGATGGCGCGCCCGGCAGGACTCGAACCTGCTGCCTCAAGATTAGAAGTCTCGCGCTCTATCCAGATGAGCTACGGGCGCGCGCCGTGCATTCCATAGGCGGGGTTTGCGCGGGGCGCAAACCGGGTTAGGCAGCGAAAATGAGCATCAATCTCACTCAGCTGGACGGACAGGCCGGCGCCCGTCGCCACTTCCGCTATTTCGATTACGTGATGGCGGCCTTCGTCGCGATCCTGCTGCTGTCCAACCTGATCGGGGCAAGCAAGCTGGCCACGCTGGGCGGCTTCACTTTTGGTGCGGGGATCCTGTTCTTCCCGGTCTCCTATGTGATCGGCGACGTGCTGACCGAGGTTTATGGCTATGCCAATGCCCGCCGCTGCCTGTGGATGGGCTTTGCCGCCATGCTGTTCATGGCCTTCATGAGCTATGTCGTTGTCGCCATGCCGCCCGCCGCCGGTTGGGAGGGCCAAGCCGCTTATGAAAGCGTGTTCGGCAGCACTTGGCGGATTGTTGCTGCCTCGGTGATAGCGTTCTGGGCCGGGGAGTTCGTCAACAGCTTCGTCCTTGCCAAGATGAAGATCCTGACCAAGGGCAAGGCACTGTGGAGCCGCACGATTGGCTCGACCTTCTTCGGCCAGGCGGTCGATAGCCTGATCTTCTATCCGATCGCATTTCTGGGCATCTGGACCACCCAGCAGGTGCTGACAGTTATGGTGACCAACTGGTTGCTGAAAGTGCTGTGGGAAGCACTGCTCACCCCGGTGACCTATGGCGTGGTCGGCTGGCTCAAGCGCCGCGAGGGAGTAGAGGTCTTCGACGAGGGGACCGACTTCTCGCCCTTTGCCAAGGCCAAATCGGTCTGAAATTTTCCGGTGGTCGGCCCCATCCTGTTGCGGACGGGGCCTCACCGGCGATCATCAATCGGCGATGAGGCCGATTGCGAGGTAAATCAACACCAGGCTGCCGAAACCCAGGATCGTGCCGACAACCCAGCCCAAGCGGACCAGCGTGACATCGACGTTGAAGTAGTCGGCAATTCCGGCGCTAACGCCCATGAACTTACCATTGGCCTTGTTGAGACGAAAGCCGGTGGCGGACGCGCTGTCGTTGCGCGAACGATCGAGCGGGCTCATCAGGCAACAACTCCGACATAGGCGCTGGTGCGGGCCTGGGCCTGGCTGGGCATCGAGACAGTGGCACCGATCAGGGCGAGTGAGAGCGCAAAGGCCGACACGGCGGCAGTGAAGCGAGCGGGCAATTGCGAGAGACCAGACATTGCTATTTCCCTTTCCATTTAAACCATCCGCCGGACCATTCCTGCGGATACCACAATGATTGCAGGGCCCGTGCCAGTTTTGAAAAATGGCGGAAAATCAGGACTGTTAAGTTCACATTAGAAATTTTCCGCAGGATGAATGCCATATTTTGGGGAAATTCACCAACTCTCTGGAACGGCACCGAGGGTGACAGCAAGCAGCCATCAGACTATCGCCACTGCAATGGCGCTTGACCGGATCACCCTCACGAATTTCCGCAACCATCCGGAAACCCGGCTGGCCGGCACAGCCCAGTTCAATCTGTTGGTAGGCGAGAATGGTGCCGGCAAGACCAACATACTGGAGGCGCTCTCGCTGCTTGCCCCGGGGCGCGGATTGCGGCGTGCGGCCTTGACCGATCTCCCAAGCCAGAGCGGTGATGGCGGCTGCGCGGTCAGCGCCGAGCTGGATGGCGGGGTCCAGCTGGGCACCGGCATTCGCCCCAACCGCCCTGGCCGTCGCATTGCCCGCGCTAGCGGAGCGGAAATCCCGGCATTGGGCCTATCAGAGTGGTTATCAATTGGATGGCTGACCCCGGCGATGGACCGCCTGTTCAGCGAAGGCGCAGGGGCGCGGCGACGGTTCCTTGACCGGCTGGTCCTCGCGCTGGAGCCCGGCCACGCCAAGAATGCCGCGCGAATGGAGAATGCCCTGCGCGAGCGCAACCGACTGCTGGGCGAAGTGGCTGAGCCTGATCCGGCCTGGCTCGAGGCACTGGAAAGCCAGTTGGCCGAAGCGGGGGCGTTGGTGGCACAGGCACGGGTACGGCTGGTTGCGGCTTTGTCCGAACGGCTTGCCACACTGCCCGAGGCCCCCTTTGCCCGCCCAGAACTGGCCTATCAGCCCGGCGGGCCTCTAAATGCAGCGGAATTGGCGGCGGAGCTGGCCAGTACCCGGCGGCGTGACCGCGCAGCGCAGCGCACCCTGACCGGTCCCCACCGTGATGAGCTGTTGGTAACCATGGCCGGCAAGGGGCAGCCGGCAAGTGCATGCTCCACGGGCGAGCAAAAGGCGCTGCTGATCGCGATCACCCTGGCCCATGCCGACCTGTTGCAGGACAGCCGTCCGGCGCTGCTGCTGCTGGACGAAGTCGCTGCCCACCTCGATCCGCTGCGCCGCGCCGCATTGTTCGACCGGCTCCGCGCCGGACGGGCGCAGATCTGGCTCACCGGTACCGAGCTCGCTCCGTTCGAGGCGATTGCAGCCGAAGCGTCCGTTTGGCGGGTCAGGGACGGCTCGGTGGAGCGCCAGGGCTAGCCAGTTCGGGCAGCGCCCCGGCCACCTTGTCCACCGTTGCTGCAACCATCAGATCGATCCCCGGCAGGGTCGGGTGGATCCGGTCGGCCTGAATCAGGTCCGGCCGATCGATCAAGGGCTGGAGAAAGAACGGCACCAAGGCCGCACCATGTTTCTTTGCCAACGCCGGATAGATCGGATCGAACTTGCCGCGATAATCCGCCCCCAGATTGGGCGCCGCAAGCATTCCCATCAGCACCACCGGAATGCCGCGCGCCGTCAGCTTGGACAGCAGCTCATCCAGGTTCTTGCGGGTCGCCTCGGGCGGCAGGCCGCGCAGCATGTCATTGCCGCCCAGACTGATGATCACCAAGGCCGGAGGCTTGGGCTGGCTGTTCAGCGTGAAATCGAGCCGGCCCAGCCCGCCCGCAGTCGTATCGCCAGAAACTCCGGCGTTGGTGATCCGAGCATTGAGGCCGCGGGCGCGCAGCGCTGCTTCCAGCCGCGCCGGATAGGATTGGCCGGGTTCCAGGCCGTAGCCGGCGAACAGGCTATCTCCCAGAGCAACGATCCGCAATTCATCGCCCATAACAGGCAGGTCTGGCGCTGAACTGTTGCGCTGCTGGGGCGGCGGCGCGGCCGGCTCACCAGAGCCGCAGGAACCCAGCACAAAGGCTAGCGCGAGAGGGCTTGCAACTAGCGCTGCGGATTTCCATTTCATGCCGGAAGGTTCCTTCAATTCGTTTCCCCCTAGCTATGGCCAATCGCTGAAGTGACAAGCCCCCAATCGGCGATCACCGCCACTAACCTTACTCTCAGCCTCGGATCCGGCGAGGCGGCAGTCGAAATCCTGCGCGGTATCGACCTGACCGTGCCGCAGGGCCAGACCTTGGCGCTGCTTGGCCCCTCAGGCTCGGGCAAGAGCTCGCTGATGGCGGTCCTTTCGGGGCTGGAGCGGGCTAGTGCCGGGGCGTTGGACGTGGCGGGTGCCAATTTTGCCGCACTGAACGAAGATGCGCTGGCCGCCGCGCGCCGCGGTCGGATCGGTATCGTGTTGCAGGCCTTCCACCTGTTGCCGACCATGACCGCGCTCGAAAACGTCATGACGCCAATGGAACTGGCCGGGATAGAAGGCGCCCGCACCCGCGCTGAGGCTGAACTGACCGCCGTTGGCCTGGGCCACCGCCTGAGCCATTACCCATCGCAGCTTTCGGGCGGCGAGCAACAGCGTGTCGCCATTGCCCGCGCGCTTGCCCCGCGCCCCGCACTTGTCTTTGCCGACGAACCAACTGGAAACCTTGATGCCGCGACTGGGGCGGGGATAGTTGACCTGCTCTTCGCCCGCCGCGCCGAAGCCGGTGCGACGCTGGTGATCATCACCCACGATCCGGCCTTGGCCGAGCGCTGCGAACGCGTGGTCACCCTGGCTGATGGCCGGATCGCGAGTGACACCGCCGCGTGAACGATACGCCCCTGCCTTGGTCCACCGCCTGGACAATTGCCCGGCGCGATCTTTCGGCCCGGTTCCGCGGCCTGCGGCTGCTGCTGGCCTGTCTGTTCCTCGGTGTCGGTGCCCTCGCCGCGATTGGCACGCTTACCGGAGCAATTGAAGATGAGTTGAAGTCGCGCGGGCAGACAATCCTGGGCGGCGATCTGCAGGTCGAGGTCTGGCAGCGAAGTGCCAGTGCAGCTGAACGTGCCGAACTGGAAGCGCTAGGGCAGGTATCAGGCGGCATTCGGCTGCAAGCCATGGCTTCGAGCGGCGAAACCGTCGTGCCGATAGAGCTGAAGGCGGTCGATGCCCAGTGGCCGCTGGTCGGGCGCCTGACATTGCAAGATGGACGCAAGGTAGGGGCACCAGAACCGGGCACCGCCTGGGTTTCACCGGATGCCCTGGCTCGGCTTGAACAGCAAAGCGGCGGCACCTTTACCCTTGCCGGCCAAACGCTCAAGATCGCTGGTGTCATCGCCGATGAACCTGACCGACTAAGCGAAGGCTTCGCCCTTGGCCCGACGGTGATCGTCGCGAACGGATTTCCCGAAACCGCTGGCCTGACTGCACCGGGCGCTATGTACCGCAGTAAATATCGTCTGCTGCTGCCCCAGGATCGTGATCCGATAGCGACCATCGATTTGCTCAAGGCCAAATTCCCCACCTCTGGTTTCACCTATCGCCAGCGCGACAAGGCTGCACCGGGGGCCGACCGCTTCGTTTCGCGGATGGGGGAATTCCTGGTGCTGGTTGGGCTTACTGCCATGGCGATTGCCGGGATTGGGATCGGCGGCGGGGTCTCGTCGTACCTTGAGGCGCGCCGCAACAGCATCGCCACCTTGAAGGTCTTGGGGGCAACCAGCCAGGACATTACCCGAATCTATCTGCTGCAATTGCTCGCCGCCACCATGGCCGGCAGCCTCGCCGGCCTCGCCGCAGGAGTGCTAGTCATGCCGGCACTGGGCAAGGCGCTGGGCGCCTTGCTGCCGGTGGCGCCCGGTTTCGTGTTCGACTGGGCCGCACTCTTGCGTGCTGCCGCCTATGGCTTGCTGGTCGGGCTGGTTTTTGCCGCCCCGCCCCTGATGGCTGCACGCCGTTTTCCGGCGCTGGCGCTGATGCGCGCGCGGGTCTCTCCCTTGGCAGGCCAATGGCGAGAGGCCGCGTGGCCGGTGGGCCTGGGCTTTGGCGCGATCATCGCCCTGACTCTTGCCAGTGCAGCGCAACTGCCGGTGACCGCCGGATTCCTGGCTGGGGCGATCGTTGTACTGGGCTTGCTTGGCCTGCTGGGCTGGGCCCTGCGCCAGATCGCCGCCCGGCTGCGCCGCCCGCAGCGACCGTTGCTGCGCCTTGCGCTGTCGAACCTGCACCGCCCCGGCGCACAAACCGGCGCACTGGTAACCGCGCTGGGCTTCGGACTGTCTGCTTTCGTGCTGCTGGCGGTGGTCCAGACCAGCCTGGAAGCCAATATCGCCAGCCGGGTACCCCAGCGCGCGCCCGACTATTTCATGCTCGACCTACCCCGCGATCGTGCCGCAGAAATGGAGCGGATCGTGCTGCAGGCCGCCCCCCAGGCCAAGGTCCGCCAGGTGCCAGCGCTACGCGGGGCAATCCTGGCCTATGGTCCCGAAAGCGCAATGACCCGCGTCGCTGATCTCAAGGAAATCCCAGAGAACGCATGGCCGCTGCGCGGTGAGCGCGGGCTGACCTATTCCGCCACCCTGCCAGAGGGCAATTCGCTGACCGCCGGCGAATGGTGGCCGAAGGACTACAGCGGTGAGCCCTTGGTCTCGGTTGATGAGGAGCTGGCAAGGGCCATCGACCTGAAGATCGGTGACAAGATCACCATTGGCGTGCTTGGCGTTGAACGTAGCGCCCGGATTGCCTCGCTCCGACGGATCGACTGGGATTCGATGGGCTTCAATTATGTGCTGGTCTTCTCGCCCAATACCTTGGCCGATGCCCCGCATAACCTGGCTGCGACAATCGACCTGCCAGCTGGGGCAGACCGGGCCAAATTGCTCCCACAACTGCTTAGGGCCTTCCCGGCGAGTTCGGTGATCGAAGTGGGCGGCGTGCTGAAGCAGGCGCGTGAATTGCTCAATCAGGTTTCGACTGCGATCCTGGCTGCTGCATCGGTCGCGGTCCTGGCCGGCATCGCCGTGCTGCTGGGGGCGATCGCCGCAGCGCGGGCTAGCCGCCTTTACGATAATGTGGTGCTGCGCGTGCTGGGGGCCAGCCGGCGGCAATTGCTGCTGCTCCAGCTGGCCGAATATGGCCTGCTCGCCCTGCTGTTGGCCGGGGTTGCGCTGGTGCTGGGTTCGGTAATCGGCTGGCTGGTCATCGTGCAGCTGTTCGATTTTGCCTGGTTGCCGAAGTGGCCGCAGGTTCTGGCGGTGCTGGGCGCGGGCCTGGCCATGACCGTGGCCTTCGCGCTGGCCGGGTCTTTGCCGCTGCTGCGGGCCAAGCCGGCGCAAGCCTTGCGCGAACTGTGATTTTGGCGGTTGAACCCGCGCGGCAAAGGCCTACATCCCAGCCATGTTTATCGAGACCGAAACCACCCCGAATCCAGCCACGCTGAAATTCCTGCCCGGGCAGGACGTGATGGCAACTGGCACTCGTGACTTCCGCGACGAGGAAGATGCCGCGGCATCGCCGCTGGCCGAAGCGCTGTTCAGCCTGGGCGATGTGACGGGCGTATTCTTTGGCCGCGATTTCGTCTCGGTTACCGCCGGACCGGGGGTAGAGTGGTCGGGACTCAAGCCGCAAGTCGTGGCAATCCTGCTCGATCACTTCGTCAGCCAAGCCCCGCTGTTTCACCCCGTTTCCGGCAACGGAATCGCCGTTCCGGCCGATGACGATGTCGATTATGGCGATGATCCAGCCGATGCCGACGTGGTTGCCCAGATCAAGGAACTGCTGGAAACGCGCATTCGCCCGGCCGTTGCCAACGATGGTGGGGACATCGCCTATCGTGGATTCCGGGATGGCGTGGTCTATCTGACTATGCAGGGGGCCTGCTCGGGCTGCCCATCGTCAACTGCCACGCTCAAGCAGGGAATCGAAGGACTGCTCAAGCACTACGTGCCCGAAGTCAGCGAAGTCCGCGCGGCCTGATCCGCGCCATTACCAACAGGGGAAATCTAACATGTCGCAACTGCTCAGCGATGCTGCGCTCGACCAGCTGTTCCGAACGGCGCGCAGCTATAACGGCTATCTGGACAAACCGGTCAGTACCGAACAGCTCCACGCGATCTGGGACCTGCTAAAGATGGGCCCGACCAGTGCCAACCAGCTGCCAGCCCGCTTTGTATGGTGCACCACCGATGATGCCAAAGCCAAGCTGGCCGCCTGCGCCATGCCCGCCAATGGCGAGAAGATCCTGAAGGCCCCGGTATCGGTCATCATCGCCATGGACATCGAATTCCACGAAAACCTGCCCTGGCTGTTCCCACATGCCGATGCCAAGGCATGGTTCAGCGGCAGTGCCGAATTCCGCGAACGTTCAGCCTTCCTGAACACCTCGCTGCAGGCTGCCTATTTTATCATGGCTGCACGCAGCCTTGGGCTTGATACCGGGCCGATGACCGGCTTCGCAAACGATGCCGTCGATGCCGCGTTCTTGGCCGACACACCTAACTTCAAGTCGGTGATGATCTCGACCCTGGGCTATGGCGATCCAGCCTCGATCTTCGATCGCAGCCCGCGTCCCGATTTCGACACTTTCAATCAGGTTGCCTAACGCGCTACGTGCTGGCGCCATGCGCACCCTTGTCATCGATAGCGCGACCGAGGCCTGCTCGGTTGCCTTACTGGACGGCCCAGCCCTAGTCTCGGGCGAATGCCGGCTGCTGGGGCGCGGCCACGCCGAGGCCCTGGTGCCGATGATTGCCGCCCTGCCCGGCAAGGGCCGCGCTGACCGGATTGCCGTTGCCCTTGGCCCGGGCAGCTTCACCGGGGTGCGGGTTGGCCTGGCGGCGGCGCGTGCGCTGGCGCTGGCCTGGCAATGCGATCTGGTTGGCTATCCTACCCTGGCCCTGGTCGCTGCCATGGCGCGCGAACAGGCCGGGGCACAGCCCTGCGATGTTGCGATGACGGGCGGACACGGGGAATGGTTCGTCCAGTCGTTCGGCGCCGATGGTCTCCCGCTGCGCGAACTGGCCTCACTTGGCCCTGACGCGGCTGCGGCGGGCACCTTTGCAACCCTTGTCGCCGGAAGCCAGGCCGAAGCGCTCGTCGCCCGGCGTGGCACCGGCCGCGCACTGGCGCTGCATCCGGATGCACAGCGCTTTGCCTTGCTGCCGCCGGCACTGCTTCGCCCTGCTGACCACCCGCTTTATGGCCGGGCTCCTGATGCCCGCCTGCCTGCTGCATGATGGCGCCGGCTGACGATATCGACCGGATCATGGCGGTCATGCAAGCCGCCTTCGACCCCGCCTATGGAGAGGCCTGGAGCCGCCGCCAGGTGGAGGATGCGCTGCTGGTCGGCAATTGTCATTATCGCATTGCCGAAGTTCTAGAAGAGCCCGCTGGCTTTACCTTGTCACGCTATGGCTTTGAAGAAGAAGAATTGCTGCTGATAGCGGTTTCACCGGAGTTTCGCCGCCGCGGGATCGGCGAAACGTTGCTGCGTGATTGCAAGGCCGACGCAAAACTGCGCGGTGCCCGGCAACTCTTACTCGAAATGCGCAGCGATAATCTTGCAGTCCATCTCTATCGCCAAAGCGGCTTTGTCGAAATTGGCGCGCGAAAGAATTACTATCGCACGCCTTCGGGTGCTCGACTGGATGCAATTACCTTTGCTTGTCCCCTTTAGTTAATAATTTGTGGTGAGCGCGCCAGATCGAACAGATTTTAAACCTGAATTTTCTTGAGATTTCGATGTTTTCATCGTAGCATACGCGCTGGCCAGTCTGTGGGGCTAGCCAACAGTCAGAAGACAGATGGTCGCCTAAAGAAAGGACCCGGGTCATGGATATGCCGCAAGCAGATTTGAATGAAACGCTGATTACACTTACTTCGGATATTGTTGCTGCTCATGTCAGCAATAATTCTGTTTCTGTGGATGACGTCCCGACACTGATCACCAAGGTCTATGGCGCGCTCGCAGAGCTGGGCCAGACTGCTGCACCAGTTGTCGAGGAAGCACCCAAGCCTGCTGTCTCGATCCGCGCTTCGGTCAAGCCTGACCACATTGTCTGCCTGGAAGACGGCGTGAAGCTCAAGATGCTGAAGCGCCACCTGATGACCCATTACAACATGACCCCGGATCAGTATCGGACGCGCTGGAACCTGCCCGCCGACTATCCGATGGTTGCCCCGGACTATGCCGAAAAGCGCCGCGAACTCGCCAAGAAGATCGGCCTTGGCCGCAAACCCGGCCAGAAGCGCGGCCGCAAGCCCAAGGCCAAAGCCTGAGGCCGGATAAGTCCGCCACGCGCGGTTGAAGAATCGTCCCGCCGGGTTCATACCCGGTGGGACTTTTCATTTACGGAATCCTTCGTGCACCAGCAGATCGACATCGAAGCGCTTTGTGCGGAACGTGGCCTCCGGATCACGGAGCAGCGGCGCGTAATTGCCAAAGTGCTGTCCGAAAGCACCGACCATCCAGATGTCGAGAAGTTGCATGAGCGGGCTGTTGCAGTCGACCCACGCATTTCGATCGCGACTGTCTATCGCACGGTGCGGTTGTTCGAAGAGGCGGGCATTCTCGATCGCCACGATTTTGGCGATGGCCGCGCCCGCTATGAAGCCGCGCCGGAAGCGCACCACGATCACTTGATCGATGTCGAAACTGGCAAGGTCATTGAATTCGTCGATCCAGAGCTTGAAGCCCTGCAGCGCCAGATCGCGGAAAAGCTTGGCTATCGCCTGGTTGACCACCGCATGGAGCTTTACGGGGTGCGGCTTGGCCGCGAGGGGCAGTAAGATTTCATGGCAATCGCGCTAAGCCAGCCGCGCCAGCTTTCCCTTGCCGGCTGGATTCGCGTTTCGCTGCGACTGATGGTGATGCTCGCGCTATTGCTGGTTTGCGTCGCCGCCTATTACCTGGCCAGACCCTTCACCCGGCATAACCCGGTCCCGCGGTTCTTTCTGGCCGGAATTGGCGCAATCGCCGGAATGCGGCTTCGCACCCGGGGCGAAAAGGTCCACCGCGGGGCATTCCTGCTCGCCAACCACGTCTCGTGGCTGGATATTCCGGCCATCGCCGCAACCACTGGCAGCGCCTTTGTCGGCCATGATGGCCTGGCTTCGATGCCGCTGCTGAAGTGGCTGTGCAAAATGAACGACACGGTCTTTGTTGCCCGGCACGATCGCAAAAGCGTTGCCCGGCAAGTTGAAGACGTACGCACGGCCATCCGCGATACTGGGGCGCTGACGATCTTTCCCGAAGGCACGACCAGCGATGGCACCGGCTTGTTGCCGTTCAAGAGCTCGCTGCTATCAGCCTTGGAGCCCCTGCCCGACGGTATAGCAGTTCAGCCGGTGCTGCTCGACTTTGGCCCGGAAGCTGCGGATATTGCCTGGGTGGGGGAAGAGCACGGGGTCGATAACTTCCTGCGCCTGCTAGCCCGCCGCCGCCCGATTGCGCTGACCATCCACTTCCTGCCCATTCTGAGCGGTGCGGAGCTGACCAATCGCAAGGCCATTGCCCAGGCCGCACGCGAAGCAATCCAGGCCCGGCTTAACGGATAGCGCTTCAAAAGCAGCGTATTTTGGCGTATCGGCGCGCGCCATGGACCCCACATCGCCCCCCAGAACCTTCCGGGTTAAAAGCTTTGGCTGCCAGATGAACGTCTATGACGGCGAACGCATGGCCGAACTGCTGGGCGAGCAAGGCATCATGCCCGCACCCGAGGGCGAGGAAGCCGATCTGGTGGTCCTCAACACCTGCCACATCCGCGAAAAAGCCGCTGAAAAGGTTTATTCGGACATCGGCCGCCTGCGCCGCGAAGATGGCACCAGCCCGCTGATCGCTGTTGCCGGCTGTGTCGCCCAGGCCGAGGGCGAGGAAATCATGAAGCGCGCACCGGCGGTGAGCATGGTGGTTGGGCCACAAGCCTATCACCGCCTACCGGGAATGATCGCCGAGGCGGTTGAAGGACGCCGCGCAGTCGATACCGACATGCCGGCCGAGACCAAGTTCGATTCGCTCCCGGCACGGCGCAAGGTTGGCCCCAGTGCTTTCCTGACCGTGCAGGAAGGGTGCGACAAGTTCTGCACCTATTGCGTCGTTCCTTATACCCGTGGCGCCGAAGTTTCTCGACCTTTTGCAAACCTCATTGAGGAAGCAAGGAAACTGGTGGATTCCGGTGCGTGCGAGCTCACCCTGCTTGGCCAGAACGTCAACGCCTGGCGGGATGAGAGCAATCGCGGCCTGGAAAAGCTGATCGAAGCACTGGCCGCGATCCCGGGGCTCGCCCGCATCCGCTACACCACCAGCCACCCCAACGACATGACTGACGGGCTGATTGCCGCGCACCGCGATGTGCCGCAGCTGATGCCGTTCCTGCATCTGCCCGTACAGGCGGGGAATGACCGCGTGCTGAAAGCCATGAACCGCAGTCACACGGCGGAAAGTTACCTGCGCGTGCTCGATCGGGTCCGCGCGGCCCGGCCGGACATCGCCTTGTCTGGCGATTTTATCGTTGGCTTCCCCGGCGAAACCGATGCCGAATTTGAAGATACGATGCGACTGGTCGAACGGGTGGGCTATGCCCAGTGCTTCAGCTTCAAATACTCTGCCCGCCCCGGCACTCCCGCAGCAACCATGAACGATCAGGTTCCGCCCGCGGTAATGGATGAGCGCCTGCAACGGCTCCAGGCCGCGCTCCATGCCAGCCAGAATGCCTTCAACCAGGCCACCATCGGCAGGCGCTGTACCATCCTGGTCGAACGAAAGGGACGCCATCCAGGCCAATGGGTTGGCAAATCGCCCTGGCTGCAATCGGTTCACTTTACCGGCAATGCCGCAGTCGGCGATCTGGTAGAGGTTGAGCTAACCGAGGCCGCACCCAATTCGGTCTCCGCCCGGCTGCTGGAACCGGCTGCGGCCTGACCGGTTTTCACCGACTGTAACGACCTTGTCGCTTGCGCACGGCACGGCTGTGCCTAAGCTTCGAATCAGCCATTTTGGCCACACTCAAAGGAGCGCCTTGCCCTCTCTATGGCCCGTAAACCTGCACGCGCCCGGGACGACCATGATATCGTTGGGCAAACCCGCATCCAGCCCCGTCGCGCTCGGACGGAGATGGATTTTGACGAAGCGACAATTCTGGGGGCGCTGTTTGGGCAATTCGACGCCAACCTGGTGCAGATTGAAAACCGGTTGGGCGTATTCATTTCTGCCCGCGGCAACCGCATCCAGATCGAAGGGCCAGAAGATAGCGTGGCCCGCGCACGCGACGTGCTGCGCGCCATGCATCAGCGGCTGATGGCCGGGCAGGATCTCGATTCCGGCACCGTTGAATCGATCATCTTGATGTCAGCCGAACCCACACTGGAAGGGATCGTCTCTGGAGACGGCGGCGCGCCATCGGTGATGATCCGCACCCGCAAGAAAACGATTGTCCCGCGCAGCGCGACCCAGATCGAATATATGAAGGCCCTGGCCAGCCGGGACATCATTTTCGCGCTTGGTCCGGCTGGCACCGGCAAAACCTATGTCGCGGTTGCCCAGGCGGTCAGCCAGCTGATCACGGGATCGGTTCAACGCCTGATCCTGAGCCGACCGGCCGTGGAAGCGGGCGAACGGTTAGGCTTCCTGCCCGGCGATATGAAGGACAAGGTCGATCCCTATCTGCGCCCGCTGTACGATGCGCTTTATGACTGCATGCCACCCGAACAGGTTGAGCGCCGGATCGCCAGCGGTGAAATTGAGATCGCGCCAATCGCCTTCATGCGCGGCCGCACTCTGGCGGAAGCCTTCGTCATTCTGGATGAAGCACAGAACACAACCCCTGCCCAAATGAAGATGTTTCTGACCCGCTTTGGCCAGAACAGCCGGATGGTAATCTGCGGCGACCCCAACCAGGTCGATATCCCAGGCGGGCCGCAAATGAGCGGTCTGAACGATGCCGTGACCCGGCTGGAAGGGATCGAGGGCATCGCCGTTACCCGCTTTACCAGCGCCGACGTAGTCCGCCACCCGATCGTCGGGCGGATCGTCGATGCCTATGAAGGGCAGCACGGATAACGCCTCCACGCTCGACTTGCGGGGCATCGCGCGGCATGGGGGCATCGTGGAACTCGAAATCGCGATAGAGGCCCCGTGGCCAGATGCTGCCGACTGGGAATCCCTGGCCGAGCGCGCCGTCGGCGCACTGGCCGCGATCGCGCCCGAACTCGCCAACCCCCGGCTTTCGGCCAGCCTGCTGTTCTCCGACGATGCCGAAGTTCATGCCCTGAACCGTGAATGGCGCGGGAAGGACAAGCCGACCAACGTCCTGTCCTTCCCGATGCTGGAGCGCGAGGACCTGCTTGCGCTTGCACCAAAGGGGCCACCCGAACTGCTGGGTGACATCGCCCTGGCGCTGGAAACCTGCACGCGCGAGGCGGCGGACAAGGGTGTTTCGCTGGAACACCATGCGGTCCATCTGGTTGTCCACGGCCTGCTCCATCTGGCAGGGCATGACCATGTAGATTCCGATGAGGAAGCGGCCGCGATGGAAGCGCTGGAAATCAAGGCTCTTGCGTTAATGGGCATTGCCGACCCATATGGCGACCGCGATCCAATCACCGGATCGCCAACAGGGGACTGACAAGTACCATGGCCGACGGCCCTTCCGGAGACGGAGAGAGTAGGCGCTCCACCTGGCGCGCAATCAAACGCTGGTTCGACCGGGTCGACGGCGTAGAGCAATCACTGCGCGCCCAGCTTGAAGAAGCGATCGACGATCACGAAGGCGATCGTGGGGCGGCCAGCAACGGCGATCTGTCCGCGCTTGAGCGCGACATGCTGCGCAATCTCCTCCATTTCAGCGAGCATGACGCCGACGACGTGGCGATCCCGCGCGGCGAGATTGTTGCCGTGCCCGAAACAGCGACCTGGGAAGAGGTTGTCAGCGCCTTTGCCGAGCATGGTCATTCGCGCATGCCGGTCTATCGCGACAGCCTGGACGAGATCGTCGGCATGGTCCTGATCAAAGATGTGTTCAAACACCTGGCCAGCGGCAAGCCGCCCAAAGACTGGACCAGCCTGCTACGCCAGCCGCTTTATGTGCCGCAAGCGCGCGGTGCATTGGACGTGCTGAACGATATGCGCGCCAGCCGGGTCCACCTGGCCGTGGTGATCGACGAATATTCCGGCACTGACGGGATTATCACGATCGAGGACCTGGTCGAGGAAATCATCGGCGAGATCGAGGACGAGCACGACGACGCGCCGGAAGAACTGCTCACCCCACTGGAAAGCGGCATGTGGGAAGCCGATGCCCGGGCCGAATTGGATGACGTGGCCGATGTAATCGACCCGCGCCTGGCCGAGGTTGAGGAAGATGTCGACACGCTGGGTGGCCTGGCCTTCTTGCTGGCCGAGGCCGTGCCGCCAGTTGGAGCAATCCTGGATCATTCCAGCGGCTGGCGACTGGAAGTCATTGCAGGCAACGAAAAGCATGTTACCCGTCTGCGACTGCATCCGCCCTCTCCCCAGGCCGAATTCGAAGAGTAACACCCCTTGGCCATCCGCCGTTTACCCCCTCTGCGCGCGATCGAAGCGTTTGTGCGGATTGTCCGCCTTGGTTCGGCCCGGGCCGCTGCGGACGAGCTTGGCCTGAGCCCATCGGCCCTTTCACGACGGGTGTCTGCACTCGAAGAGTTTATCGGCAAGCGGCTGTTTACCCGTCAGCACCAGTCGATGAAGCTGACAGATGACGGCAGCACCTTCTACAATGCCGTCGCGCCAAAGTTTGATGAACTCGCCGCTGCGGTAGAAGGCCAGGTTGAGGATAGTCGGGTGCTGCGCCTACGCTTGGGTGTACTGCCGCTCTTCGGCAGCCAGCGGCTGTTCCCGCGCCTGCCCGAACTGCGCAAGGCCCAGCCGCGTCTGCATATCGATTTCGATACCAGCCCGCATCTCGATCACCGGGTTGGCGATACGCTGGATGCTGCCTTCATCCTATCGGCGCAGCCCGACCCGTCCTTCCATGCCGTCAGGCTGGACCATAACAAGGTTTATGCGATCACCTCGAAAGATCTGGCTGCAGAGATCGGGCCAACGCCCGACCGCGAGATGCTGTCGCGGCAGACTTTCCTGATTCACACCGAATTACCGGACAGCTTTGTCGCCTGGAAACAGGCTATTGGCCTTGACGATTTTGAACCGGCAGCCATCGACCATTACGATTCAGGCCAGCTGATCCTTGAAGCGGCGGCACAGGGCCTTGGCATTGCGATCATGCACGACGCCCACTTTGATCGTGCCCAGGATGATCGCCTGGCCAGCCTGTTCGAAATCGAGGTCGAGAGCCCCTATTCCTATTGGTTCGTCTGCAAGCCCCATGCGCTGGACATTCGCGCCGTGCGCATCTTCCATGACTGGGTGGTGAAAACCGGGCTGTAATCGGGCAGCATTCGCCGATGAACCGTCGATTCGCCCTGCTCGCTATTCCTGCCCTGCTTATCCTGGCCGCCGCCGCGCCGCCGAAGAAGCCGCTGGCCAAGCGCCCGGTCGCCACCAAACCAGCACCGCCGCTGGGCGATACGGTCAAGATTGTGCTGGTGACCGAGCTCGGCACGATCGAGCTGGAACTGGACAACAAGCGCGCGCCGGTCACGACGCAGAACTTCGTGCGCTATGTCGATTTGAAGAAGTTCGACGGAATCTCTTTCTACCGGTCGATGCGGCTGCCTTGGGGCGATCAACCCAACGGCCTGATCCAAGGCGGCTTGCAGGGACATCCGCTAAAGGTACTGAAGCCCATCGTCCACGAACCAACCAGCGTGACCGGGCTGAGCCACAAGGCCGGGACGATTTCGATGGCCCGCCATGCGCCAGGCACAGCGACGGCGGACTGGTCGATCCTGCTTTCAGACCTGCCAAGCCTCGATGCCGATCCCAAAGCGAGCGAGCCTGAGGCCCAGGCCGGTTTTGCCGCCTTTGGCCATGTCACTGCCGGGATGGATGTGGTGCGGAAAATCTGGGATGCGCCGCTATCGCCCACCAAGGGTGAAGGGCCGCTCAAGGGTCAGCTGCTGGAGCCGCCTGTCAAAATCATGAGCGCACGGCGGATCGCTGATCCGCCGGCGCCAAAGCCCGCGACTTAAGCGACAGTCGCCTTGCGGATCACGCCGGGGTTTGCCGGCGGTTCGCCCTTGGGCAGGGCATCGACATGTTCCATGCCTTCGATCACCTGGCCCCAGACCGTGTACTGGCGATCCAGGAAAGTGGCATCGTCAAAGCAGATGAAGAACTGGCTGTTGGCCGAGTGCGGATAGCTGGTGCGGGCCATCGAGCAGACACCGCGAACATGCGGTTCGGCGTTGAATTCGGCCTGCAGATCTGGCTTGTCAGAACCGCCCATGCCGGTTCCCTGCGGGCAGCCGCCCTGGGCCATGAAGCCCGGGATCACCCGGTGAAACTTCACCCCGTCATAAAAGCCTTCCTGAGCCAGCTCGACGATCCGGGCCACGTGACCAGGCGCCAGATCAGAGCGCAGCTTAATGACAACATCGCCGCTGTCGAGAGAGAGGGTAAGGGTTTCAGCCATGGTAGTCTCCGCTAGATTTTCGCAGCCGATATAGGGCCGCTTGGGACAAAGTCACGCCTCAAGCCGGAACCCGGCTTGCAAAAGCCGGTGACCCGCCTAGACCGGCCCGATCATGACAGCAGACAAGCTCGATCTCGAATTGCAGGAAACCGCCGCGAATGCGGTGGAAGCCGCGCATGAGAGCGAAAGCCTCGACGCCGAAAACACGCTGAAGCCCGAATTCGTTCGACGGGTGCGTGACAGCCTGGATGCAGGCGAAAACGATGCGGTCTATGGCATGGTCGAAGGTCTGCACCCGGCCGACATTGCCGACCTGTTTGAATTGCTCGATTCTGACGAGCGCCCTGCTCTGGCCCTGGCGATCAGCGATCTGATGGGCAGCGAGGTCTATGCCGAACTTAACGACTATGTGCGCGAGGACATTGTCGAGCAGCTGCCCGCAGAAACTGTTGCCGACATCGCCGAACAGCTCGACACTGACGATGCTGTCGCCATGTTGGAAGACCTCGACGAGGAAGACCAGCAGGCTGTCCTCGCCGAAATGGAGCCCGAGGATCGCGCCGCGATCGAGACGGCGCTGTCCTATCCGGAAGAATCCGCCGGCCGCCTGATGAGCCGCGATTTCGTCGCGGTGCCGGAACACATGACCGTGGGCGACCTAATCGATTTCCTGCGCGAATCTGGCGAACTGGCCAACGAATTCTGGGAAGTTTTCATCGTCGACGCTCGCTTCCACCCGGTCGGGACCTGCGCGCTCAGCTGGATTTTGCGCACCCCGCGTTCGATCGCACTGACCGACGTAATGCAACGTGACCAGACCCTTATCCCTGTGACGATGGACCAGGAAGAAGTCGCGCTGCGGTTCCAGAAATACGCGCTGATCTCTGCCGCCGTGGTCGATGCCGATGGTCGCTTGGTTGGCCAGATCACCGTCGACGACGTGGTCCACATCATCCAGGAAGAAGCCGGCGAGGACGTGCTGCTGCTGTCGGGTGCCGGTGATGGCGACATTAACGAGCCAATCCGGGATTCCTACGTCGCCCGAGTAAGGTGGCTGATCGCCAATCTTGCGACGGCATTGTTGGGCGCGACGATCATCAGCAACTTCGGCGGAGCAATCGAAAAGCTAGTGGCGCTGGCGGCGCTCTCGCCAATGGTGGCCTCAATCGGGGGCAATGCCGGGACGCAGACCATGGCTGTCGCAGTGCGCGCACTTGCCACCAATCAGCTGACTCGCACGAATACGACGCGCATCCTGTTGCGCGAATTTCGCGTGGCCTTGCTGAATGGTGCCACCGTGGCCGTGCTGATCGGCGTTGCCACCGCATTGGTCTTTGCCAATCCGCTGCTCGGCGTGGTGATTGGAACGGCGGTTGTGGTCAACATCATCACCGCAGGCCTTGCAGGGGTGGTCGTGCCGGTCACACTGGACCGCCTGGGCCAGGACCCGGCCGTAGCGAGTTCGGTCTTCGTGACGATGATTACGGACTCGATGGGCTTCTTCGCCTTCCTCGGGCTCGCCGTGGCATCCGGACTGGTTGGCTGAACCATGCCGCTGCACCTCACCAAAGTGGCCTACGGAGCGCAATCACTTGACGAAATCCGTAGCTGGTTCGCCAGCAGAGGTGGCGAAGCGAGGTTGACGACCCGCTATCTGCCCAAGCGACATGAAGAGATTGTGCCCGGCGGTTCGCTGTTCTGGATCTTTAAGCACCAGCTGGTGATGCGCAGTCCGATCCTGCGTTTCGAGGAAACCGATGGTGGCCGAACCAATATCGTCATCGCCGCCAAGCTGATCGACGTCGCGCCACGGCCAAAAAGAGCGCATCAGGGCTGGCGTTATCTAGAGGACGCAGATGCGCCGCGCGATCTCGGCAGTGGTGAGGATGGCGGCGAGGTCCTGCCCGGTCATATTGCGGCTGATCTCGCGCGGTTAGGCCTGGTTTAACGAGCAAATCAAGGGAGCGGGGCATGAAGCGGTGGCAGAAATGGACCCTGGGCCTCACCCTGCCGGCGGCGGCCCTGGCCACGGTCGGCTATGCCAACCGGACCGAACTTATCCTCGCTCTCGCAGCGCGCCAGATGTCGCACGAGATTGCGCCTAATCGGCCAGTCGAATGGCAGCAGGGACCAGCCCAGGCCGCCACCCCGCTGGATCAGCGCCCGCCCAATGTAGTTTTCATCCTGTTGGATGATCTGGGCATAAATGACCTTACCGCAACCGGCAAAGGCGCGGCTGGCGGCGTCTTGCCGACCCCCAACATTGACCGGCTTGCAGCCAGCGGCGCGCAGTTCAACCAGGCCTATTCCGGGAGCGCAACCTGCGCCGTATCGCGTGCCCAGATCATGACCGGCCGCTATCCCACGCGCACCGGCTTTGAATACACGCCCACGCCGCCCCGCATGGGCCGGATCGTGAAAATGGTGGCAGACGACATCCGCGGCGATCTTCCGCCAGTGATCTACGACGCCGATGCCGATTCCGCCAATCCCGGCTTTTCCGGTGAGGGCCTGCCTGGCAGCGAAATCACTCTGGCCGAAGTGCTGCAATCGCGGGGCTATCACACGGTCCACATCGGCAAGTGGCACCTCGGCAATGCCAAGGGATTCCACCCCAATGACCAGGGCTTTGACGAAAGCCTGATGATGGAAAGCGGGCTTCATCTGCCCGAGGACGATCCCAATGCGGTCAACGCCAAGATCGATTTCGATCCAATCGACCGCTTCCTTTGGGCTTCGATGCGTTACGCGACCTCTTACAACAATGGCCCCTGGTTCGCGCCCGGCGGTTACCTCGCCGATTACTGGACCGACCAGTCGATCAAGGTGATCCAGGCCAATCGCAACCGGCCGTTTTTCCTTTATCTGGGCCACTGGGGCGTTCACACGCCGCTCCAGGCGACCAAGGCAGACTACGAGGCGGTTGGCAACATCAAGCCGCACCGGCTGCGCGTCTATGCCGCGATGCTGCGCGCACTCGACCGCAGTGTTGGTCGCATCCAGGGCGAGCTGGATCGGCTGGGCCTTTCTAAGAACACCATGATCGTGCTTTCCAGCGATAACGGCGGGCCGGGCTATATCGGCATCGATGGGATCAACGCGCCTTACCGGGGTTTCAAGATTACATTTTTCGAAGGCGGCATCCGGGTGCCGCTGTTCATGGCCTGGCCCGGCCACATCCAGCCGGGAACGCAGGTTGGCCAGCCCGCCCACCATATCGACCTGATGCCGACGATTGCCGCCGCCGCTGGCGCCAAACTGCCGCAGGGCGTGACCATTGACGGGCAGAACCTGCTACCGGCAGCAGAGCGGCAGGCCCGGATCACGCGACCAGACAATGCGCTCTATTGGAACAGCGGCTATTATCAGGTCGTTCGCGCAGGTGACTGGAAACTTCAGGTCAATGGCAAGCAAGGCAAGGTCTGGTTGTTCGACCTGAAGGCCGATCCGACCGAGCAGAACAACCTTGCCGCGGCGCAGCCTGCCAAGGTGGCTGAGCTAAAGTCGCTGCTTGCGCGCCACCAACAGGGCCGCAAGCCACCGCTCTATGCCTCAACCACCGACAACGCGATCATGGTCGACAAGACCATGGCCCAACGGTTCAAGTCGGGCGACGAATACATTTACTGGCCAAACTAGGCCTCATCCCGCCCGCGCCGCCAGTTCAGCCTCGCGCGCGATCACACGGCGCAGGGCGCTGGCGTAGGTTTCCGGATCCTGCGCGCCGGGGATCATGTATTTGCCATTGACCACCATTGCCGGGACCCCGGTGACATTCATGTCATAGGCCATGCGCTGCTCCTCCAGCACTTGCTGCCCCAGCACAGCATTGTCGATTGCCGCAGCCGCGCTGACGCGATCAATGCCGATGCTTTCCGCAACATCGCCCAGAACTGCCGGATCGGAAACATTGCGGCGCTGCTGGAAGTGCACGTCAAACAGCGCGAGCTTGAGCACGGTCTGCTTTTCCGGACCATATTGGGCGAGGGTCCAGAGCAGCAGCTTGTGCGCCTTTTCGGTGTTCCACAGCCGTGCTTCGGGTGCCTCCCCCTCGCCCGCGTAGTCGAACGAATAACCGGCCCGAGCGCCAATTTCCTTCATCTGCGACCGCGCCCCGGCCATCTGATCGGGCGTCCGGCCATATTTCCGGGCGATGTGCGCCTGCTGTTCCTCACCCTCGGCAGGCATATCGGGATTGAGCTGGAAGGCATGCCAGCGCACTTCCGCCTCAACCTCGCCCTGCAGCGTGGCCAGCCCCTTTTGCAGCTGCGCGTAACCGATGATGCACCAGGGGCACATCACATCGGACCAAATGTCGATGGTTACCTTCGCTGGCTGGGTCATTGTTCAAGCCACCATTTGAGCAGGTAATGCGCCACCGCGTGCGGCGGAGGGGCGATAAAGGCCGCATCGTCATCGCCGGCCATGGCAGCGATAATCTCCGCCCGCGAAAACCAGCGGGCTTCTTCCAGTTCGGTCGTGTCGATCGTCAGGTCGGCGCTGTCGGCATGGCTATGGCAGCCAATCATCAGGCTGGAAGGGAATGGCCACGGCTGGCTGGCAACATAGGTCACGTCGCGCACCACTAATCCCGCTTCCTCATGCACTTCGCGGGCGACGGCATCTTCGATGCTCTCACCCGGCTCGACGAACCCGGCCAACGCCGAAAAGCGCCGCGGCGGAAAGCGCGGCTGACGCCCCAGCAGCAGGTTACCCTGATGCTCAACCAGCATGATCGTTACCGGATCGACGCGGGGGAAATGCTCGGCCTTGCAGCCATCGCTGGTGCAGGATCGCTGCCAGCCGCCCTTGGTCAATATTGTGGATGAACCGCAGCGCGCGCAGAAGCGGTGCCGGGCGTGCCAGTCAACCAGGCTGCGCGCGCCGCCGTAGGTTGCCAGTTCGCCGGCATCGAGCGAGGCCATCGCCGCCCACAGCTGGGGATTGGCCGGAGCCACCGACCCGCCCAAATTGGGCGCAACCTCGGCAAAGCATCCCTTGCCCCCTGCAATCCCGAGAAAGACCAGCTCACTGTCCGGCGCGGCATCGGCCAGCGTGCCCCATTCAAGCCGACCATCGACCGAGATCACCGGATCGAGCCCGTCCAGCTTGAGCAGCCGCGCCCGCCAATCCATCAGCCCGGCCAGGGCATCGGGATTGGCGCGGATATGGTCAGCCCGATCGATAGGCGATCCGGCAAAGGCAATCGCCGTACTCATGCCCCGCGCATCGCCGCCAGATCGGCCAGCACCGTTACCGGGAATTCGGCATGGATCGGCAAGGCTTCGGACGGCATGTACTGGGTATAGACACCGGCGCGCAGGCCAAGCCGCGTGTTGACGAAGCCAACCGTGCCAGCCGCCCCGCCCCAGCCATAGGTTCCGGCATCGCGGCCCATGCCCGACCGGCCACCGGCACCATTACCTGCGCCTTCGATGAAGGTGCCCTTGGTATCGACTCCGTCGGGCAGCAGGTTGCTGGTCCCCAGCGCCACGGCGGCCGCACCCATCACCCGCTTGGTGCCGACCATGCCGGCATTGGCGATCATCTTGAGGAAGCGATCGTAGTCCGCTGGCGAGCAGACCAGCCCTGACCCGCCAAAGGCAAAGGCCGGGCGATCAAGGTAGATCGAGCTCTTGCCCGGATCGATCGGGATCGGGAATCCACCCATCAGGCCATAATTGCCCGTAAGCCGATGAACTTCGCTGGCTGGCACCTGGAAGTAGCTGCTCTTCATGCCGATCGGATCGAACATCCGCTCTTGCAGGAAGGCTTCAAAGCTTTTCGCACCTGACGCGCGCTGGATGACCACCCCCAACACGTCGAGGCTCATCGAATAGTGCCATTCGGTCCCAGGTTCAGAAACCAGCGGAACCGTTGCCGCCAGCTTGACGAATTCATCTGGCCCCGGGGTCGGCGGGCTGACCGGCATGCCCGGAATCTTCATGCGCGAGAGCACTGCCGGGGTCACGCCCAAGCGCAGCAGCTCCGCGCTCACCTTGTCCTTGCCAACCCCGGAATAGCCGAGGCCGGCCGTGTGGGTCAGCAGGTGGCGGATCGTGATCTGGTTTTTGGCAGGACGCGATTCCAGGCTGTTCTTCGGATCAATCGCCACCTGCATATTGGCGAATTCGGGAATGAAATCGGCAACCGGCTGATCAAGCTTCAGCTTGCGATCATCGATCAGCATCATTGCCGCCATACCGGTGACCGGCTTGGTCTGCGAATAGGCTCGGAACAGGCTGCTTTCGCCCACGTCGTCGGGATCATCGAAGGCTTCCTTGCCGCGAACGATGAAGCCGGGATCCTTGTCGCCCCAGCCAAGCGCCGCGACCATGCCGGCCACGCTCTGCCTGCTGACATACTTTTCGAGCATGGCCGTTACCTTGGGCCAGCGCGCCTCGAACCCGACGGACGATGCAGCATGAGCCAACTGGCTGCCAAACGGCAGGGTGCCAATGGCCGCCCCGGCACCCAGCAGCACGGTTGAGCGCAGCAGGTTGCGGCGCGAAAGCGCGATGGCGTCATGATGGTGCAAGGTCATTCTCCCAGGTTCTATCGTTGTGCCAGCGCCAGGCGCGCTGCCTTGGCGAACAGGGTGGGCAGGCCGGCCTCTTCGATCCGGTCAAGCGGCCACCATTCGCCACTTTCGCCCTCCAGCCTATCCAAATCGCCGCCCGAATAAAGCATCAATTGCAAATCGAGATCGAAATGGGTGAAGCTGTGGCGGACCAGCCCTGCGGCCGACCAGGTGCCAACCAGCGGCGCGATTGCCGAACCATCGCTGCGCGCCGACCAGCCATCGTCAGGCAGCGCCCGCATGCCGCCCAGCATGCCCAGCCCGGGGCGCTGCACCAGCCAGACCGCATGATCGCGCGTGATCCAGAAGGCACGCCCCTTGCGCTGCGGCTTGGCAGCCTTGGCTGGCTTGACCGGAAAACGCTCGGCCCCGTCGCGCCGGCCAATGCAGTGATCGGCCAGCGGGCACAGCAGGCAACGCGGATTGCGCGGGGTGCAGACCGTTGCGCCAAGGTCCATCATTGCCTGGGCGAAGTCCCCCGGGCGCTTGGCCGGAGTTAACCGTTCCGCCCGCACACGAATTGGTTTGCGGGCTGCGGGCAGAGGCTCGTCAATGGCGTAGAGCCGGGCAATTACCCGTTCGACATTGGCATCGACTACTGTCGCCGGCTGACCAAAGGCGATCGCGGCGACCGCAGCCGCGGTGTAAGCTCCCAGCCCCGGGAGCGCCCGCAGTTCAGCTTCCGTTTCGGGAAAAGATCCGCCCCGCGTCGCCACGGCCCTGGCGCAGGCCAGCAGGTTGCGAGCGCGGGCGTAATAACCAAGGCCCGCCCAAGCGGCCATGACCTCTGCATCCTCTGCCTCAGCCAGGTCCGATACCGTGGGCCAGCGCGCCAGGAACTTGGCGAAGTAGGGACCAACCGCTGCGACCGTGGTCTGCTGCAGCATCACTTCCGACAACCACACGCGATAGGGTTCTGGCGCGGGCGCGCCCGGCAGGCTGCGCCACGGCAGAACCCGCGCCTGGCTATCGTACCAGTCGAGCAAAGCGGTTGGGATCGTGTCGGCGCTAGCGTCCATCCCCGCGCTATGGCATTGCGAGAGGCGCAATGGAACGGGACCCAAAGAAGCCAGCCACAACTCCGCGCCGCTATGAGCGGCCCCGCGGGGGTGCGGCGCGCAGTGTTGCCGAACTGATGCCCGAAGTTGGCCGCACGGCATTCCGCCGGTTCGGCTTCATCCAATCCAGCGTTGTCACCCGCTGGCCGGAGATTGTCGGACCAAAGCATGCCCGTGTTTGCAGCCCTGAAGCGATCCGCTTTCCGCCCGGGGAGAAGAGCAATGGCATCCTTGAGCTGGTCGTGGTCCCGGCCCACGCCCCGCTGATCAGCCATGTGACGCCCGAGATCATCGAGCGGGTGAACCGCTTCTTTGGCTATAGCGCAGTGGCCCGGGTCAAGCTGCGCCAGGGCGCGGTGAAGCCTCCCGCTGAAGAGCGCCGACCCGCAGCGCCGCCGTCGCTCAAGCCGATTCCAGTGGAATTAGGGGATTCCTTGCGCGATATCGGCGATCCGGAACTGCGCACAGTGCTGGAATCGCTGGCGCGCAGCCTGGGTGACAAGAACGAGGACAACTGAACTTGAAGCATCTGCTCCGCCCCGCCCTGCTGCTCGCGGCTGCCTCCCTGACGATTGGGGCGGGCCCGCCGATGGACTGGAACCGCGTGGTCACGCGCACCCCGCAGCAAAGCACCGTGCTTGGCAACCCGGCCGCCAAGGTGAAGCTGACCACCTGGGTCAGCTACACCTGCCCGCACTGCGCAGAATTTGAACGCGAAGCAGATGCCGGCCTCAAGCTGAAATACATCCGCAGCGGCAAGGTCTCCGTCGAGATCCGGCATTTCGTGCGCGATCCGATCGACCTGACCGTGGCAATGCTCACCAATTGCGGCCCAAAGGATCGGTTTCCGCTGAACCACAGCGCCTTCATGCGCAGCCAGCCAACCTGGATCGGCATCCTGGCGCGCAGCAGCAAGACGCAACAGGCGCGCTGGACCTCGGGCGCCCTGCCCGTCCGCGCCCGCGCGATTGCCAGCGATTTCCGGTTCTACCAGATCATGGCAAGCCGCGGTTATGACCGGATAACGGTTGACCGCTGCCTGGCCGATGTCGGCATGGCGAAGCGACTGGCTGCCGGAACCGAAGCCGGGACCAAGCTGGGCATCGATCACACCCCCAGCTTCGCGCTGGACGGTGCCCTGCTTTACGGGACCAGTGGTTGGGAGCTGCTGCAGCCGCAGATTGAGGCGCGGATGTAATGCGCTGGCGGGGGCTGTTTTCGGGCATCCTCGCACTGGCCGCCGCGGTGCTGCTGATCGGCGCAAGCAGGCCGAAGGAAAAGGACTGGTCGGCCACCGTCACCCTCAGCAAGGAGGGGTTCCACGTCCGCGGCAATCCCAACGCGGCGATCCGGCTGGTTGAATATGCCTCGTTCTCATGCCCCCACTGCGGCATCTTTGAGATGCAGGGCGGCGATGAACTGGTCGAGCGGTTCATCAAGCCGGGATCGGTGGCCTATGAATTCCGCCCGTTCTTCCTCAACGAGATCGACAAGACCGTTTCCTTGATTGCCTATTGCGGTCCGCCGGCAAAATTTTTCGGCAACACCACCCTGCTGCTGAAGCGCCAGCACGAATGGCTTCGCAGCCCGAACCGGGCCCAGGCGGAGCGCTGGTCCGATCCAGACTGGAACAAGCGCGTCAGGGCGATGACCGAGGACCTGGGGCTCTATGCCATGCTGGCACAGCGCGGGTTCAAGCGAGCCGAGATCGACAAATGTCTGGCTGACGAGGCCTTGGCAGGCGATCTGGAGAAGTCCACCGAAGATGCCTATTACAAGGATGGGGTCCGCGGGACCCCGGCCTTCCAGCTGAATGGCCTGCCAGTCCAGGCCAACACCTGGCCGGCCTTGCGCGAAGTGTTGGCCGCGACCATGAAAGGTTTTGTCTGACACCCCTGTGGGTAAGGCTGTGGGTCAACCATCCGCGCCTTTCCGCTTTTCAGCCGCTGGGCTAGCCTCGGCGGTTCAAATCCAGAGGATTTTTGCGAATCATGACTGCTGCCAAAACCCGCTTTGCCACCAAGGCACTTATCGCTGCGACCATGGCCCTTGCCCTTGCTGCCTGCGGCAAGAAGGATGAAGGGGCCGCTGCAGCTGTCACGAGCGGCGAACCGATTGCCAAGATCGCGCCGCCTGCGGGTGCCAGCTGGGCCGATACCTATGCCGTCACGCCCGAAGGCGGCTATCGCATGGGCAATCCCGATGCGCCGATCAAGCTGGTCGAATATGGTGCGCTCAGCTGCTCGCACTGCGCCGAGTTCGCGGAAATGAGCGCTGCCGAACTGCGCGACAACTTCATCGCCAGCGGCCGCGTCAGCTATGAAGTCCGCTTCTTCATGCTGAATGCACTGGACGTCCCGGCCACCCTCCTCGCCACCTGCGGAGCACCCGAAGCGGCACTGCCGCTGGCAGAGCAGTTCTGGGGCTGGCAGAAGAACATGTTCTCCAACCTGCAATCCAACGAAGCCGCGCTGAATGCGGCTGGGCAGCTGCCCCCCGAGCAGCGCTTTGCCGCAATCGCCCAGGCCGGCGGAATGGACAGCTTCTTCGCCTCGCGCGGGATTGCGGCCGATCAGGCCAAGATTTGCCTCGCGGATACGGCCAAGGCCACCAAGCTGGTCGAAGCGACCAACAAGGCTGGGCAGGAACTGAACATCACCGGCACGCCAACCTTCTTCCTCAACGGCACCAAGCTTGATGGGAACACCTGGGAAGCGGTCAAGGTTGCCCTCGAAAAGGCTGGCGCCCGCTAAACCGGGGCCAGGAGGGGGCACCAGCTTAGCGCCATGCGGATCAAGCGGCTCAAACTTTCAGGCTTCAAAAGCTTCGTTGAGCCGGCTGAGCTGCATATCGAGCCGGGGCTGACCGGCGTGGTCGGCCCCAACGGCTGCGGCAAGTCCAACCTGCTTGAAGCAATCCGTTGGGTCATGGGCGAAAGCTCGCCCAAATCGATGCGCGGCGGCGGGATGGAAGACGTGATCTTCGCTGGCACGGCCCAGCGCCCGCCGCGCGATTTCGCCGAAGTCGTGTTGCTGGCCGATTCGGGTGACAACGACAGCGATCTGGAAGTTGTCCGTCGGATCGAACGCGGCGCTGGGTCGGCCTACCGCGTCAACGGGCGGGATGTCCGCGCCAAGGATGTCGCCCTGGTCTTCGCCGATGCCGCGACCGGTGCCCACTCCCCTGCATTGGTCAGTCAGGGCAAAATCGCCGCAGTGATTGCGGCCAAGCCAGCCGAACGGCGGATGATGCTGGAAGAGGCCGCGGGGATCGCGGGTCTCCACGTTCGGCGCAAGGATGCCGAGCAGAAGCTGCGCGCGACCGAGGCGAACCTGGCGCGGCTGGAAGACCTGATGGGCCAGCTCGATACGCAGATTGGATCGCTGCGCCGTCAGGCGCGCGCCGCGGAACGCTATACCGCGCTGTCTGACAAGATCCGGCTGGCCGAGGCACGACTGGTCTTTGCCCGCTGGCGCGATGCCGCCGCTGCTGCCGAAGCTGCCCGGGCCGAAGCCCAGGCTGCAGAGGCCCGGGTTTCCGCGGCCCAGACCGCCATGGCTGAGGCGCAAAAGTCCCAGCACGAAGCGGCCGCTGCGCTGGCCGAAGCGCGCGATGAACTGGCAGACCGGCGCGACGATGCCACGGCGCACGGCCACCGCATGGCCGCGCTGACCACGCAACTTGAGGCCGCAGAAGAGCGGCTGAACGACCTTGACCGGCAGCAAGCACGGCTTGAGGCGGACAAAGGCGATGCCGATCGGCTGACCCGCGATGCCGCAACCGCTTTGGCCAAGTTGGAACGCGAACTGGCCGAGGGTGAGGAACGCCTTGAGGCCGAAGAGAAGCGCCGCCCGCTGGTCGCCGCCGCGCTGGAAGATGCCGACCGAAACCTCCGCCAGGCCGAGCTGGCGCTGGCCAAGGCAACTGCCGACCAGGCCGGGGTCGAAGCCGAATGGCGGGTGGCCGAAGCCGAAGTTGCCGCCGCCCAGCAGCGCCTTTCGCGGCTGGATGCCGAAGCCCGCCGGCAAGAGGAATTGAAGGCTGCGCTTGCCCGTGAAGGCGATCCGCTGGCTGCGCTCGCCGCGGCCGAGCAGGCCCGCGATGCCGCCGCCGAAACACTGATCGCGGTCCGCGCTGCTGTCGAGACCCAGCAGGCCCGCAAGGGCGAATTGCAAGCCGCGCGCGATGCTGCCTCCTCGGCCCTCGCTTCGGCCAAGGCCGAACTGGCTGGCATCGAACGCGAGTGGCAGGCGCTGGTGCGCGATCGTGATGCCCGTGCCAGGCAGGCCAGCGGCAAGCACGGGCTGCCCGTCGCGCTTGACCAGGTGCGTGCCGCGCCGGGTTATGAGCGTGCCATTGCCGCCGTGCTGGGCCGCGATGCCAAGGCGCCGGTCGGTCAGGCCCCGATCGGCGAAGACGGGCGCTTCTGGACGGGCGCCACCGCCCCCAAACCCGTGAAGGACAGTCTGGCCGCCCACGTCAACCAGTGCCCAGACCAACTCAAGGCCCGCCTCGCGCTGGTCCACGTGGCCGAGGATGACGATGGCCGCGCGCTGGGTCCAGGGGAATGGCTGGTCACGCGGGCAGGCCGCATCCGCCGCTGGGATGGCTTTGTCTCCCAGGGCGAAGGTGCGGCGGAAGCGGCACGGCTGGAAGCAGAGAACCGCCTGACCGCGCTGGAAGCGGACCTTCCGGGCAAGCGCGCGCTGGTGGAGGAAGCTGAAGCCAATGCGGCCACGGTCCAGGCCGAGCTGTCCGAATTGCAACTGGCGGTAATCGCCTCTGAACGTGCTGTAGCCGAGGCATCGGAAGCCGAGCGCGCCGCCCTGCGCGCCGTTGACCTGGCCGAAGCGGCCAAGACCCGGCTTGAGGCCCGCCGCGCCGAACTGGCCGAAGCAGCGGGAGACTTGGCCGAACAGCGCAAAACCGCCGAAGCGGAGCTTGCCGCAGCCCACGCACGGCGGGCCGAGCTGCCCGATCCCGCATCAGGCCGCGCGCAGCTTGCTGCGGCTCAGGCCCGGCACGACGCCGCGCGGCAAGGCTTGCAGTCGGCAACTGCCGCGCTGGCATCGCATGACCAGGGTCTTGCCGTCGCGCGGGAGCGCTGCAACGCTCAGCGCGGCGACATCAAGGGCTGGCAGGCCCGAGCCGGGGACGCTGCGAGCCGGCTCAGTGAAATGACCCGCCGCTCGGAAGAGATCGCCGAGGAACGCGCGGTCATCGCGGCCAAGCCGGCCAGCCTGACCCGTGAGATCGAGGCCGGTGACGAAGTGCGCACACGCCTTACCGCCGAACTCGCCAAGGCGGAGACCAAGGTGAACGAATTGGGCGATGCCGCCCGCGCAGTCGAGAGCCGCTTTGCCGAAGCCAACGAGGCGCTTGCTACTTCACGCGAAGCCCGCGCCGGGGCAGCCGCCCGGGCCGAAAATGAAGAGGCCCGGCGCGCCGAGATGGCAGGCATTTCCGGCGAACGCTTCCAGTGCCCGCCGCCGCTGCTGCCCGAACGGTTTGAATTCGTTGCAGCCGAAGTAGGCCCATCGGGTCAGGAAAGCGCCGAGCATGACAAGCTGGTTGCTGACCGTGAGCGGCTGGGACCGGTTAACCTTGTCGCGGCCGATGAACTGGCCGAGATCGAAGGGCGCCATTCTGCCAGCATCGCCGAACAGGCCGAACTGGCCGAAGCGGTCAACCGCCTGCGCGGCTCGATCGGCAATCTCAACCGCGAAGGCCGCGAGCGGTTGCGCGCAGCCTTCGAAGCGGTGAACACGCACTTCCAGCGGTTGTTCTCCAAACTGTTCGAGGGCGGTCAGGCGCACCTCGCGCTGGTTGACAGCGACGATCCGCTGGAAGCCGGGCTGGAGATTTACGCCCAGCCGCCGGGCAAGCGCCTGACCTCTCTGACCCTGCTTTCGGGTGGGGAACAGGCGCTGACCGCGGTAGCTCTGATCTTCGCGCTGTTCCTGACCAACCCCGCCCCGATCTGCGTGCTCGACGAAGTCGATGCCCCGCTCGACGATGCCAACATCGAACGCTTCTGCGACCTGTTGGAAGCGATGACCAAGGAAACCGATACCCGATACCTAATCGTCACCCACAACGCGGTGACGATGAGCCGGATGCACCGCCTGTTCGGGGTGACCATGGTGGAGCGCGGGGTCAGCAGGCTGGTCAGCGTCGACCTGGAAGGTGCGGAGCAATTGCTGGCAGCGGAGTAAAGACTGCCGCCGGGCTGGGGCTTCGACAAGCTCAGCCTGAGCTTGTCGAAGCTCCGGCGTGCTCACTCCAGCACGAACCGTGGCCCGGTGCCCCCCGCCCCTGCCCGGTCGTCGCGATTTACGAGGCGGCAGCGTTCAAGGCTAAGGCAGCCGCAGCCGATGCATTCATCCAGCTTGGCCCGGGTGCGATTGAGCAACTGGATCTTTGCATCAAGCGCGACGCGGACCGAGCGGCTAAGCTTTTGCCAGTCGGTCAAGGAGGGGGTCCGGCCTTGCGGCAGGGCGGAGAGTTCGGCCTCAATCTCGCTCAGCCCCAGCCCCAGCTTCTGCGCAATCAGGATGAAGCTGAGCCTGCGGATATCGCTGCGCAGAAAGCGGCGCTGGTTGCCTTGGGTCCGCATCGGCTGGATCAGGCCATGGTCTTCATAGAAGCGGATCGCCGATACCGCGAGGCCCGTGCGCCGCGCCAGCTCTCCAATCGGCAGCAGGTCATTCTTGTCCATCGGCGCACCTCGAACAGGCCCGAATTGGGATGACCTCAAGTTATGTTTAGGTTTTTAGATCGTAAAGTGTTTTTTGCAGAATACTGCCTATACAACTGAACTTAAAGCAAACTATCCTGCCGCCCGATTGGCGCACCATCGCTCCACCGGTCTCCTGTATGATCGGCCAGCAAAGGCCCCCGCCAGGTCTGGCACAGGTCCAGCGCGTGATCGATAGAGCCGCCGGTCCAGGTTTCCCAGCTGTCACGGGCCAGGATCACCGGCATCCGATCATGCACTTCGGCCATGGCAGGGCTGCTATCGGCCATGACCATGGCATAGCAATCGCCCCACTCCGACGTGGGCCGCCACAGGCCTGCAACGGCCATCACTTCGGTTTCGGGCAGCGAATACCAGCTGCGGGTCATGCGTCCACTTGGCCCTTGTGGTTCGGCCCATTGCGTCACCGGGATCAGGCAGCGGCGGCGGGCGAAACTGTCGCGCCAGAAGGGGGTGAGCAGCTTGTCATCGCGGGCATTGGTGACCGGCTTGGGTTTCAGCTTTTGTCCCTGCTTGCCGGTCAGCACCACCGGCAGCCCCCAGTTCATCGGACGCAGCCTGCCGCCTTCAACCACCAGCCCCGGATAGCCGGGATAGAGTTCCGCGGCGTAATTGCTGCCTGCCGCGGTATCCGCCGCCGCGAACATCGCGGCGACTTCGGCCGTGCCCTTGGTCATGCGGTAGAGATTGCACATCAGGCCCGAAACTCACGCATTGCCCACGACCCAACAAGCCAAGGCGACCAGCAAACCGGCGGTGCGGTTGGCGCGGAAGCGGGAGAGGGCATTGTCGCCGTCCCGGTCATCCAGCGTCAGCACTTGCCAGGCCAGGTGCAGCGCAGCGGGAGCAAGGGCTAGCAGCGCCAGCCAGTCCGGCCGCAGCAGCCAGAAGGCCAGTGCCCAAAGCAGGACCGCCCCGGCATAGAATGCGGCAACGCCCGCCTTCACATGCTTGCCCAGCGTAAGCGCGCTTGAACCGATCCCGACCATGGCATCATCTTCGCGGTCCTGGCAGGCGTAGATCGTGTCGTAGCCAATGCACCACAGCACGGCCCCGGCATAGAGCGCGGCCATCGCGCCAAGGTTCCCGTCACTCACCGCAATCCAGCCAACGGGGACGCCCCAGGTGAAGACCATCCCGAGCCAGGCCTGCGGAAAGCCGGTGATCCGCTTCATGAAGGGATAGGCCGCGACCAGCGCCAGGCTGCCCAGTGCGACCAACTGCGCCTGCCACCGCAATTGCAGCAACACCACCAGGCCGACCCCGCACAAAGCCAGCAGCCAGGCCCAGGCCGCGCCCTTGCTGACCCGCCCGCTTGCCACAGGCCGCGCCGCCGTGCGCGAGACCTGCCGATCAAGGTCGGCATCGACGATATCGTTATAGACGCAGCCCGCCCCGCGCATGGCGATGGAGCCGATCAGGAACCACAGCAGCAGGTCCCACCGCGCCGCGCCGCCCGCCAGCAGCAAGCCCCAGGCGCACGGCCACAACAGCAGCCACCAGCCGATCGGCCGGTCAAACCGCGCGAGCTGCGCCAGATCGCGCAGCGGCTGCGGCAAGGCGGCGATCAGGCCGCGGTACTGGGTATCGGGGACGATTTCGGTATTCGACACGCAATCCCCCTACAACCATCGCCATCCCGGCGAAAGCGGGGAACCATTTCTGCCGTTGGCAAGGAATGCGGCAGTGGCGACTGCAGGTGATGGGTCCCCGCTTTCGCGGGGATGACGGATGGGCTAGAGGCCCCAAATGCCCGCCACCCCCGCCTGGCCTCCAAAGTCTGCACCGCGCCTGTTTGTCCAACAGGTGCTGGGTGCTGGCGTGCAAGTCAGCATTGATGGTCCACAGGCGCATTACCTTGGCCGGGTGATGCGGGTTGCCCCGGGCGATGGCGTGGTGCTGTGCGACAATGTGAGCGGCGAATGGGCGGCGCGTGTGATCGCGGCCGGCAAGCGCGATGTGCTCCTGTCTGTCGAAGCGCTGCTCCGCCCGCGCGAGGCCGTACCCGATTTCACGCTCTGCGCGGCGCTGCTGAAGAAGGACCGGTTCGATCTGGTGCTGGAAAAGGCCTGCGAACTGGGCGTAGCCCGCATCCAGCCTGTGCTGACCCGGCGCTGCGTGGCGGACAAGCTGAACCTGGAGCGCGCCACCACGATATTGACCGAAGCGGCGGAGCAATGCGCCCGCACCGCGCTGCCGCAATTGCTTGCGCCGGTGAAGCTGGAGGCATTGCTGAAAGGCTGGGAACCGGACCGCGCGCTGTTCTTTGCTGATGAGAATGGTGGCGATCCCGCTGCCGCTGCCTTTGCCGCTCATGCCGGCGCTGCCGCATTGCTGACCGGGCCCGAAGGCGGCTTTGACGATAGCGAGCGCAGCGCCATCCGCGCGCTGCCCGCTGCCCGCGCCATTACGCTTGGCCCGCGCATACTGCGGGGTGAGACGGCGGTCATCGGGGCAACAGCCTTGTGGATGGGGACTGTAGGCGATTGGCAAGCACCTGCATGAATTCGCTGGCGCCTAGCAATTCTTCGCACTAACTCCGCCACATGAGCACCAGACAGGTTTCAGATCGCAACGATCCTGTGATCGAAAGCCGCGACCAGCTGGTCGCCCCGATGATCAAGGGCGAAAAGCCGCGTGAGCGCTGGCGCATTGGTACCGAGCACGAAAAACTCGTTTACTGCACGCGCGATCATCACGCCCCGTCCTATGAAGAACCCGGCGGTATCCGCGATCTGCTGTTGGCTTTGCAGGACTATGGCTGGGAACCGGTGATCGAGGGGGGCAATATTATCGCCCTGACTGGCAGCGATGGTGCCGTCAGTCTGGAACCCGCCGGCCAGCTGGAGCTGTCTGGCGCTCCGCTGGAAACGCTGCACCAGACCTGCGCCGAAACCGGGCGCCATCTTGATCAGGTCAAAGCCATTGGCAGCAAGACCGGCAAGGGCTTTCTGGGGCTGGGCATGTGGCCCGACAAGACCCGCGCCGAGCTGCCGATCATGCCCAAGGGGCGCTATGAAATCATGCTGCGGCACATGCCGCGGGTGGGCAATCTGGGCCTCGACATGATGCTGCGGACCTGCACGATCCAGGTCAACCTCGACTATTCGAGCGAGGCCGACATGGTGCAGAAGTTCCGCACCTCGCTGGCGCTCCAGCCGCTGGCCACCGCGCTGTTTGCCAATTCGCCCTTCACGGAGGGCAAGCCCAACGGCTTCCTCTCCTATCGCAGCCATATCTGGACCGATACCGATCCGGCCCGCACCGGCATGGCCAGCTTCGTGTTCGAGGACGGGTTCGGTTACGATCGCTATGTCGAATATATGCTCGACGTGCCGATGTACTTCGTGTTCCGCGATGGGAAGTACATCGACGCCGCCGGCTTGTCGTTCCGCGACTTCATGCAGGGCAAGCTTTCCGTCCTGCCGGGCGAACTGCCGCGCGAGAGCGACTGGATGGATCACCTCTCAACCGCCTTCCCCGAAGTGCGGCTCAAGTCCTTCCTGGAAATGCGCGGAGCCGATGGCGGACCGTGGAACAAGATCTGCGCCCTGCCCGCATTCTGGGTGGGCCTGCTTTATGATCAGGGCGCGCTCGATGCGGCCTGGAACCTGGTCAAGGACTGGGACATGGAAGGCCGCGAGGCCTTGCGAGCCGCCGTGCCGAAGCTGGGGCTGGACGCGCCGCTGCCCGGCGGTGGAACGCTCAAGGACATCGCCGCCGAAGTGCTGGCGATCAGCCGCGCCGGCCTCAATTCGCGTAACCGGCTTAACTCGATGGGCGATACCGAGGCCGGGTTCCTCAACCCGCTCGACGAGATTGTCGCCAGCGGCAAGGTCCCCGCCCAGCGCCTGCTCGACAAGTTCCACGGCGAATGGGGCGGCGACATCAGCCGCGTCTATGAACTGAGCTTTTGATGCCAGTTGCCATTGTCGGCCAGTTTCGGATCCCGCCCGAAAATCTCGCGGCGGCGCGGCCGCTGATGGTTGCGGTGATGCAAGCCAGCCGGGCCGAGACTGGCTGCATCGAATACAACTATGCCGAAGACCTGCTTGAACCGGGCCTGATCCGAGTCAGCGAGGTTTGGGAAGACCGCGAACATCTGGCTGCACACTTCAAATCTGCGCACATGCAAAGCTGGATTGAACAGCGTGCTGCACTTGGCCTGACAGATCGCCAGGTCACCGGCTTTACTGCGGAGCGCGGCGAACCGCTTTAGCTATTCCGCCGGTTGCAGCACCGGGCGGCGCGCGCGCAGGGCCTGCCCGGCGCGGTGGAACAGCCGCGTGATCAGGCCGTGCTGCGCCATCCAATCGGCATAGGCGCGGTACCGCGGATCTTCAGCCAGCAGGTGCGCTTCTTCCGTCTTGGCGCGCCAGAGATAGATCGCGCTGACGCAGCCCAGCAGGAAAGTGTTGCGGACCATGTCGGTCAACGAATGGCTGACCACCAAAAACGGCAGCGATTCCAGCCACCAGAAGGTGTTCTTGGCCAGATAGGCCGGGTGCTTGGTAAAGCGGTATGGCCCGTTGGTCAGGACGCCGCGATAGGTCAGGTTCGAGAAGCGTAGGCCGAAGGCAACTGTGGCCCAGGCGTAGATCGCGGTGAGCACGACCAGCAATGCGGCCCATGCCCACAGCAGCCCATTATGCCCAGCCAGCCAGAACCCCCACCCGGCGGTATTGGTCTGATAGAACAAGGGCCCGCCGCTTTGCATCAGCTGGAACGGCGGATAGCAAACCAGCGCTGCCAGCCAGCCCGCAAGGAACGGGTTGGCGCTGCGGATCTGGGCATCAAGCGGCTTCAGCGTCAGGATATAGCCGACCGTGCCGATCTGTGCGTCGATCACAAACATGGCCGTTGTCAGCATGCCAGCCAGCCGGACCGGATCGGTAAGCGTTGGCATCCAGTCATTCTCAACCAGCACGGCAAAGCCGCCGGGGACGATCGAGATCATGAAAGCCGTGAAGAAGCCCTTCACGGCCCAGGCACGGGCATGGCGCCAGACTTCGGCAGGATCGAACGGTTCGCGTCCGATCAGCAGTGCCCCGCAATGCCAGGCCGCATCGCGGGGTTCGATCAGCACGCGGTCCAGCCAGATGACATAGGGGATCGAAAGCAGGAACAGCGGCACCGCGACGGTTCCCAGCACCTCCATCGCCAGCAGGTAAGGACCATTCCAATACCACCGTGCGATGCAATAGAGCGCGCCAATCACCGCCCAGGTCGCCCAGAGGCCGGCCAGCTTGGTCACCGAGACATCGATGATCGCTGACACCGGGCGCGGCCTGCTCCAGTCGATCCCGGTGGAGGCGCGGCGGTGGACCTTGTCGCGAACCAGCGAAACCAGCACCATCGGTGCTGCTGCTGCGACCAGCCCGGTCAGGGCCGCATAGGGACCAGACAGCCGCCCGGCCGGCGCGCCACCGCGGAATTGTGCCGTGATCTCTGGCCAGAAATGGCAAATCAGGACCCACACCATCAGCCCGGCGACGCCCCACAGCCCAACGGCAGCAGAAACGTCGCTCGCCGGTGGCTGCGGACGGGTGGGAAAATTTGCGCGCATCCCCTTCGCCGTAGCGGCGAAGGGTTAAGTTGCGGTAACGTCAGCGGAAAGCGCTAACCTTGCCGCTGTCATCCAGAATGTAGAGTGTGCCACCGGCCACGATTGGTGCAAGCGTCACTGGCTTCTTCAGATCGGCAAACGAGACGGGCGCCCCGTCCTCAATCCCCGCCGAATAGACCTGGCCGATCGAATTTGCGAACCACAGGCGATTGCCGGCCAGCACCGGCCCGGTCCAGAAGATCGGGTTCTTCTTCTTTTCCTCGTTCTCGTAGCGCGCCAACTGGGTCAGCCACCGAACCTTGCCGGTTGCGCGCTGGATGCACAGCAGCTTGCCGTCGTCAGTCAACGTGAAGATCCAGTCCCCGGCGATTGCAGGGGTGGAAATGCCGGCAAGGTTCAGTTCCCAGATGCGCTGCCCGGTAACCAGTTCATAGGCGGCCATGCGCCCGCCCTGGCCCAGCGCGAATACACGCCCACGATCAATGATCGGGTCTGCATCGATATCGGTCAGCACACCCACGGTGGTGGAAAGCGAAGTGCGGGCCAGCGCGTCCGACCACAGCTGGCGGCCATTTTCATAACGATAGGCCACAAGTTCGCCGGTGCTGAAGCCAGCAACAATCGTACCTTGCCCGGCTGCCGGGGCAGCCACCCCGAATACGCCGGTCTGGCCGCTGGATGCGGCCTCATTCCACAGCGATGCGCCATCCGCGGCATTCAACGAATAGACCTGGTTATCCATGGTCATCACGAAGACCGAATTGAAGGCGATGGTTGGGGATCCGCGCAGTGGGCCAGCCGGCTTGACCTTCCAAGCGATCGAACCATCCTTGGCATCGAGCGCAGCGACTTCCCCCAGCCCGGTCGTGATGTAGACCCGCCCATCGGCATAGCTGGCTCCGCCACCGTAAATCGAGGATTGACCATCGCCCTTGATCGAGAAGGCCGTGCTCCAGCGGCGCTGCCCGGTCTGCGCGTCGAAGGCGTGGACCGTGCCTGCGGTATCCATCACAAACAACTGGCCGCCGCCGACAACCGGAGAGGCCGCGAGCCGCTGCTTATTGTCCGAACCGGCAACCTGCGCGGACCACGAACGGCCTGGATTGGCGGCAAGTTCCAAATTGCCATAGGACTTGCTGGCCGTGCCGCCGGCCTGAGGCCAGTCAGGATTGGCGGCAGCCGGAGGGACAATCACAGAAACATTGGCCAGCAAGGGATCCACTTTCGCCCCGGTATCAACCCGCGAAAGGATCGGAATGCGATTACCCAGTGTCGGGGTCTTCGGCTTGTCCTTGCCCCCAAAGACCCCACACCCGGCAAGCGAGACAGCCAGCACCAACGCCAGCGAAGCAGCTAGTCCGCGAGAGACCGGGCGGCGCGAAATCGGTGTGGCTTGCATGAGCTATCCTTGACTGAACTTATTGCTGCGCGGCGGCGGGTGCCGCAACGTCTTCGGTCCCGGCATCATAGCCGAGCTGACCGGCCACCTGCCGCATCCGCGTACGGAGCGTCGTGGGAACTTCGGTATTCTTGCCAATTGCGGCGAACAGGGGGCCGGCCTGATCCGGCTTGCCCAGCTTGAGGTAAGCCATGCCAACCAGCTCGCCCGCACTGCCAAACCAGGCATTACCCGGCACGGCCAGCGGCTTCAGGCGATCAATCACCTGCTGCGGCTGCATGGCTTCGAAACGCAGCGAGACTTCGCGGATCGTGGCCAGATCACGATAGGCCTGCGGAGCGGCTTCATCGGCGGCAATAGCCGCGAATGCCTTGGCGCCATCCTCGGCCTTGCCCTGCTGAACAAGGATCGCGGCGCGAGTCATAGCAGCGGCCGCCTTGCTGCCATCACTGCCATCCTTGGTCAGCGACTCAAGGTCGGCCAAGGCGGCGGCAGCATTGCCGGCCTCCAGCTTATCCAGCGCGATAGTGGCCTGCTCGCTGCGTTCGCCGGCTGCTTGCTTGGTGGAATTGTCCCACCAAAGGTAGCCGGCCAGCATCACCAGACCAGCGGCGATCGCCCCTCCAATCGGCTTGCCATAGCGGCTGAGGATCGACTTGAGTTCCGCCTCACGCAGCGCGTCATCAACCTCGCGAAGGAACACGTCCTGCTGCGCCGCGGCCTGCTCGTCGGCCTTGGACTGCGAATTCGGGCGATCAGACGGGGGCAGGGCCAAGGCAGTTACTTTCACTTGGAAATTGGTTCAAAAAGTTGGTCGCTGTTTAGCTGATGAGCAGGCCTTTTCAACGCCCCTTCTCTGCCCTGTCCCCCGTGAAGCACGGGTGAACGACATTTCAGGGAAAGCTGGTCCGCCCCAAGGCCCCCGCATAGAGGTTACGATAAGCCGAAATCATGCGCGCCTCATCATATTCCTGCTCGGCTCGGGCGCGGTTTGCTGCCCCCACCGATGCCCGCAATCCGGCATCTTCAGCCAGTGCGGCCAAGACCTGCGACAGCGCAACCTCATCTCCGGGTGGTGTCAGGAACTGACGGTTTTCGCCCGCCACCATCGCTTCGATATCGCCGACCCGCGGCGCGGCGATTGCGAGACCGCTCGCCATGGCCTCCACCGCTGAGATCGGAAACTGTTCACTATCGGACGAGAGTGCGAACAGGTCGAACAGACCCATTACTTCGGCCGGGCGTGCAACATGGCCGGGCAAGTGGACACGATGACCGATACCCAGCCGAACGGCCTCGGCGCGGATCACATCGCGCTCTGGCCCATCGCCCAGGATCACCAGTTGCCAGTGATCCGGCAGCGGCGCAAAGGCACGAACCAGCCGCGGGAGGTTCTTGACCGGACGCAGCCCGGCAAGGGTGCCAAGCCACAACTCGCCCTCGTGCTTGATCAGCCGCGGCAGGACATCGGGCTTGGGCTTGCGCCCATAGGCAAAGACCGGGATGCCATTGGGAATGCGGCGCACCATGGCCGCAGGCTGCTTCCAGGCAGTGCGGGCAATATGTTCCAGCCGCTGGGACGGCACGACCAGCTTCTGGGCGCGAAACAGGGCGACGCGGCGATAGACATTGCGCCGCCATTTCAACCGTGACGCTTCGTCCTGGTTGAAACCGTCTTCGTGGTGGACCAGCGGCGGCAGTTGCATCACTTCGGCAAAAGCCGTGTGCGCCAGCACGGCATCCATCGCGCCCCAGTTGTAAGTCAGCACCAGGTCATAGCCGACCATGGCCTGGGCCAATTGCTGCAAGCGGCGGGGAAAAGGCTTGCCAGTCAGCGATGGGAACGCCGGGTAATCGACCGGTATGGCCGGATCGATCGCCCTGGCCGCCCCCAAGGCATCGGGCACGGCCGAAACAATGCTGTGCGCCAATTCCGGCCCGAAGCCATTCATCAGCTGGACGGCGCGCATTTCCTTGCCGCCGGGATCGAAGCTGGAATGGAGATGCAGCAACCGCAGCCGCGGAGCCGGACCGCGGCGATTCATTTCACCCTGGCCAGCAAATTGTCGATTGCAGCCACTGCGGCCGGCTCGCTCAGGGTTGGCGCGTGACCAACCTTGCCCACGGTCACCGTCTCGGCATCAGGGAGCAGCTTGGCCATTTTCTTGAAGGTGGCGGCGGTCAGCACATCGGACAATTGCCCGCGCAGCAGTGCGACAGGGCGGCCTGCCAGCGCCTGGAAGGCCGGCCACATATCGACATTGCTGGCCCCATCGGCCTGAGCGAAAGGCTCCGCAATCTTCATGTCATAGTCAAAGTGAATGCGCCCGTTGCTACCCACCACCATGCAGCGCTTGGCCATGGCCAGCCAGTCAATGACCGACGCCTGCGGGAAAGTCGGGCCCTGCGACTCCGCAAGGGCGCGGGCGGCGTGCATCCAGGTTGGAAAATTGCGGGCCTGACCCACATAGCTGCGGATTCGCTCAATCCCCTCGGGGTTCACTTCCGGGCCGATATCGTTGAGCACTGCTCCAACCAGACGCTCAGGCGTAGTGGCGGCAAGCAACATGGTCAGCAGCCCGCCAAGCGACGTGCCGATCGCAACAACCTGTTTGAGCCTGGCCTGATCGAACAGCTCACCCAGGTCCTCAAGGTATTGCATCGGATTATAGGCGGCAGAATCCTTGGCATAGGCACTGTCGCCCCGGCCGCGCAGTTCAATGCAGATTACCCGCCATTCACCCGCCAGCCGCTTGGCCAGCTCTTCAAAGTCGCGGGCGTTGCGGGTCAACCCCGGCAGGCACAGCACTGGCGGCCGATCCTTGCGACCGGGATAGTCGCGGTAATGGAGTTGCAGGCCATCGCGGCTGGTCCAGTAGCCGTCGGTAAAGTCATTCATTTTCTGGCCGGACCCCGGGTAATTGCTGCTCATATCGCGGGCGGTGCTTGTGCCGCCCGGTGCGAAGGGCCACTATTGCCGGATGCGCGCAGAACCGCAAGCCGCCCCCTATCGTGCCGACACGCCGATTGCCGAACTGGCCCCGTGGCTGGCGGACCCGGTCAATGCCGCTGACTTTCCGCAGACCACCCTGCGGTTTCGCAATCATCGCTGGCATGGCGCGATCGGGCTTGCCGGCCTGACCGATAGCGAATGGGTCCAACACTTCGGACGGTTTGCCCCGCTGCCGGATAACCTGCCCCAGCCGCTGGCGCTGCGGTATCACGGCCACCAGTTTCGCGTGTACAATCCGGACCTGGGCGACGGACGCGGTTTCCTCTTCGCGCAAATGCGCGATGGCGCGGGGCGGCTGCTGGACCTGGGCACCAAAGGTTCGGGCCAGACCCCGTGGAGCCGCCAGGGCGATGGCCGCCTGACGCTGAAGGGCGCGGTGCGCGAAATCCTGGCAACCGAAATGCTAGAGGCGCTGGGGGTCAATACCAGCAAGACCTTCTCGGTGATCGAGACGGGAGAAGACCTCTATCGATCGGACGAACCATCGCCGACCCGCTCGGCGGTGATGGTGCGGCTTAGCCACGGCCATATCCGCATCGGCACCTTCCAGCGGCTTGCCCTGCTGGAATCGCGTGAGGAAATGCTCGCGCTGATTGACTATTGTCTGATCCGGTTCCCCGGTCCGCCCCCGCCCGCAGAGGCTCCCGGTCGAGACGAGCCCGCCGTGATCCTGCTGCACCAGGTGGTTGCGCGACTGGCGCAGCTGGCCGCCGAATGGATGGCAGCCGGCTTTGTTCACGGCGTGCTTAATACCGATAACATGAACATCTCGGGTGAGAGCTTTGACTATGGCCCGTGGCGCTGGCTACCGCGATGGGACCCGACATTTACGGCAGCCTATTTCGACCACGGCGGGCTTTACGCCTTTGGCCGTCAGCCGGAAGCGCTGCACTGGAATTGCGGCCAGCTTGCCGTTGCCTTGCGGCTGGTTGCCGAGGCGCCCCCGCTGATCGCTGCGCTGGAGCGGTTCGGTCCGTTGTATCAGGCAGCGCTGGCGCGCCAGCTCCTGTGGCGGATGGGCCTGCAATCGCGCGGCTTTGACGCGGACTATGCGTTGATCGCCCAGGCTGAGCAGGCGATGCGCGCGACAAGCGCCAGCCCCGATGCGTTCTTCCACCGCCACCGCTTTGGCCGCAATGCGCAAGGCGAACTGGCCGCGGCCCTCAAGGAGTTTGAACCGCAAGGCCCCGACCATGACCTGTGGCACGAAGCCACCCCGCCCAGCCTGGTGATCGACCATGTCGAAACCGTCTGGTCGGCGATCGACGAGCGTGATGACTGGGGCCCGCTGGGAGAAACAATTGCCGCAATCAGGCGGTTGGGTGAAGCACTTGGGCCACCGCCCGCGGTTATGATTTAAGTTGGGTTACCTAAACAAAAGGCAAGACTTTTCAGAGGACAAGTCGTCAGCTAAGGCCGCGACATACCGGTTGCGCGGGCCGGCAGGGGTTGTGAAATGGGTACGGGTGAACTGATTTCCTACGAACCGGCGACCGGAGCAGAGCTCTGGCGCGGCAAACACGGCAACGTGGACGAGACCGTCGCCCGTGCGCGACGTGCCTGGCCGGCCTGGGCTGCCCAGCCGCTGTCGACGCGGATGGAACTGGTGCGCCGCTTCGCCAACGAAGTGCGCAAGGATGCCGAACCGCTGGCGACCATGATTGCGCGCGAAACCGGAAAGCCGATGTGGGAAGCGCGCACCGAAGTTGAGAGCGTGATCAACAAGGTGGAGATTTCGATCCGCGCCTATGCCGACCGAACTGCCCAGCGCAAGCTGGACAATGCCATGCAGGGCACCGCCTCGCTGCGGCACAAGCCGCATGGTGTGATGGCCGTGCTGGGGCCTTACAATTTTCCGGCCCATCTGCCCAACGGCCACATCGTCCCCGCGCTGATCGCCGGCAATGCGATTGTCTTCAAACCAAGCGAGAAGACCCCGGCCACAGCCGAACTTCTGGTCAAATGCTTCCACCGCGCTGGTATCTCGGCGGCGGTTGTCCAGTTGCTGATCGGTGGCCCGACTGAGGGCCAGGCACTGGTCGCGCACGAGGGTATCGACGGCGTTCTGTTCACCGGATCCGCCCACACCGGCATTGCGATCAACCGCAAGCTGGCAACCCGCCCGGACAAGATCGTCGCGCTGGAAATGGGCGGCAATAACCCGCTTGTGGTCTGGGACACGCCGATGATCACCGATGCTGCGGCAATCGTCGTGCAATCCGCCTTTACCTCAGCCGGCCAGCGCTGCACGGCCGCCCGGCGGCTCATCGTCAAACGCTCGATGTACGAACCGCTGATGACCGAAGTGAAGCGGCTGGCAGACCGGATCATCGTGGGCGGCCCATTTGACGACCCGACCCCATTCATGGGCCCGGTGATAGACAACTATGCAGCCGACGGCCTGACCGAGAGCTTTCTTTACCTGCTGAGCCACGGCGGCAAAGCAATCAAGCACCTGATCCGCCCGCGTGATGACCTGCCGTTCCTATCACCCGCGATCATCGATGTCAGCGGCGTGAAGGAGAAGCCCGATGTCGAGTTGTTCGGGCCGCTGCTTCAGGTCAGCCAGGCAGACGAACTCGACGAGGCAATTGCCGAAGCCAACAACACACGCTTCGGTCTATCCGCTTCACTGGTTGGTGGAACGCCCCAAGAATATAACCGGTTCTGGGCCAATGTCCGTGCCGGTGTGATCAATTGGAACCGGCCAACCAATGGCGCCAGTTCGGCCGCGCCATTTGGCGGGGTTGGCCTATCTGGTAATCATCGCCCCAGCGCCTACTACGCGGCAGACTATTGTGCCTATCCGGTCGCCTCCACCGAAATGGAGCAGCCGCGCGCGATGATCGGCGTTGGCCTGAGCGAAGGCTGATCCTCACCCGTTGGTGACAAGATCGACTTCGGTCATGCCATTGGCCATACGCCGGGCATAAACCGTGAAAGCCAGGCCGTTTGTCCCGCCAGAGACCACCTGATCATCACCCGCGGTTAATCGGGTAACCGGCAGGTCCAGGCTGGCAGCGCTGGCATAGTAAAAATCAATCACATCGCGGATGGCGACAGGCGTCTGGAAGTTAACCACGCGCAACCGGCAACCCGGTTGATCGCTTCCGCCGGCCTCTTGAACCTGGGCGCGCGGATAGACCGGAGCCGCCTCTGGCAAGTGCGCGGCCCAATTGAACGAGTAACTCAGGCTTGCGGCGCATTTTGCCGCAAAGGGCACAGCGGCAGCGACGCTGGCGGCCGTGAGCGCCCCGGCCAGCGGCGAAGTCTTGTCCCCGCCCTGTGGAGCTGGTGCAGGGGGAATTGCCCCTTCAAACATGGCTGCCGCCTCTGCACGGGCCCGCTCCGCTTCCTTGTCATCAGGGCCAAACAAAGGGAGGCCCCCGTCAAGTAAGGTGGCACCCGCCAGGATCGTTGCATTGCGGCTGCCCCCCCCAAGGTCGAGGTCGCTCATCAAAGGCTCAGACAGAGCGCCCATGATCGCGGGATCGCGCATGGTATCCGCTTCGGGGGCGGGCGGCTTGCTGCAGGCAGCAAGCAGAATGAGGCTCAGCAAGGGCAAGAAGCGGTCCATCGCACCGATGCCTTTACCCTGCGATGGTTAAGCTCTCTTTAGCACCGACCTGATTGCGAGTTTCAGATTTTAATTTGAAGCGCGCAGGTCTAGTCGCCGTTGCCATGCACAGTCCCTCCGTCTCGCACCGCATCGGCGGATTGCCGCTTGCGCTTGGGGCGCACCTCATCTGGGGGCTGCTGCCTCTCTATCTTTGGCTGGTGGCGACAGTGCCGGCCCTGGAATTCGTCGGGTGGCGGGTGATCTCCTCGTTTCCACTATGCCTTGCGATCCTCGCCTGGCGCGGACAATTGGGTGAGTTGGTGGCGGTTATCCGGGTCCCGAAAGTCCGCTGGATGTTGCTCGCGTCATCACTGCTGATTGCGATCAACTGGCTGGTTTACGTAGCCGCAATCCAATCGGGTGAGGTCTATGCCGCCAGCATCGGCTACTATGTCAGTCCATTGCTCAGTGTACTGGCCGGAACCCTGTTTTTGGGAGAACGCCTAAGCCGCCGGCAGTGGCTTGCTGTCGGGATTTCAGCGCTTGGCGTTACGCTGCTGGCATGGGAAGCGCTTGCATCGCTGGGTATCAGTCTGGCGCTTGCCCTGTCATGGACCGCCTATGGGCTGGTCCGCAAGCTGGCTCCAGTGTCGGCGCTGACCGGCCTGACGATTGAAGTCTTCGTGCTGCTCATTCCGGCCACCGCCATTGCCTGGCATTTCGCACAGGGGCCGGCGGGCAGCGCTGTGCTGTGGAGCCCGCACGATGCGGCCCTGATCGCCTTTTCGGGGGTGGTCACAGCGGCACCGCTTCTGCTGTTCACCCTCGCTGCCCAGCGCCTGCCTTATTCAACGATGGGGATGATCCAGTTTTCATCGCCATCGCTGGTATTCCTGATCGGATTGTTTTTCTTCGGCAAGCCGTTGGGCACGGCACAGCTGGCCAGCTTTGCCCTGATCTGGGCCGCGATTGGCCTGTTTGTTATCGATCTGCTGGCGCGGACCCGCCGTTCCTAGCCCAGATAGCGCCAGGCCAGTTCCTCACCAGCGTGGAACGGCACGATCGGGGTGCCATTGGCCTCGATCAGGTCTGGCACCTGGGTGCCGCAGCGTTCCAGTGTCACCGTCCCTTCGTTGAGCGGCAGGCCATAGAAGCGCGGCCCGTGTTCGCTGGCAAAGCCTTCGAACTGCTCGATCGCGCCTTCTTCTTCGAACACGGCCAGATAGCTTTCCAGCGCATAGGGCGCGTTGAAGATCCCCGCACAACCACAGGCGGCCTCCTTTGCGCCCACTGCGTGCGGCGCGCTGTCCGTCCCGAGGAAAAACTTGGCGCTGCCCGATGTAGCCGCCTTGCGCAGCGCCAGCCGGTGCACTTCACGCTTGGCCACCGGCAAGCAGTACATATGCGGCCGGATCCCGCCGGTGAACATGGCGTTGCGGTTGATATGCAGGTGCTGCGGCGTGATCGTTGCCGCCACGTTTGGCCCGGCACTCTCGACAAAGGCGGCGGCATCAGCGGTGGTGATATGTTCGAACACCACCTTCAGCCCCGGGAGATCGCGGACCAGTCCTGACAGCGTGCGCTCGATGAACACGGCCTCGCGATCGAAGATGTCGACATGGGCATCAGTGACTTCGCCGTGGATTAGCAGCGGCATGCCGATGGCCTCCATCCGCTCCAGCACCGGGCGGATATTGGCAATATCGGTCACCCCGTGGGCTGAGCCGGTGGTGGCATGGGCGGGATAGAGCTTGGCCGCGGTGAAGACGCCTTCAGCAAAGCCGCGCGCCACTTCGTCAGCAGAAATGGTGTCAGTCAGATAGGCCGTCATCAGCGGGGTAAAGCCCGGACCAGCAGCAGCGATGATCCGATCACGATAGGCCACCGCCGCCGCAACCGTGGTGATTGGCGGGGAAAGATTGGGCATGACAATCGCCCGTGCGAACTGGTGCGCGGTGTGCTTTGCCACCCCGTCCAGCACGGCACCATCGCGCAGGTGAACGTGCCAATCGTCAGGGCGGCGGATCGTCAGAGTCTGTACCATGCCTCCCCATAACCGCTCGCCCTGAGCTTGTCGAAGGGCCGCTTTCCCTTTCTGCGCAACATGGGCCGCAAAACAGTGCGATGCTTCGGCAAGCTCAGCATGAGCGGGTTGAGGGGGTGGATTGACGGTGGGAAAGCCCTATTTGTCACCCATGACTGCAACTCTGTTGGCCGACCGCGCGGTAATCCGCCTGACTGCAACCGAACCGGGTGAAGACCTGCGCGGGTTCCTCAATGGCCTGGTGACCAACGACGTCACCGGCGCCCTGCCGGTCTGGGCGGCCCTGCTGACCCCGCAAGGCAAGGTGATCGCAGACTTCATCGTCTGGGCCGATGGCGATGACCTGCTGCTTGATTGCGAAGCCGAACAGGCTGAAGCGCTCGCCAAGCGCCTGTCGATCTATCGGTTGCGCCGTAAAATCACGATTGCGACCGATCCGGGGCTAGGCGTCCATTGGCGGGCCGACGATGGCCCTTCATCCGACCCGCGTCTGGCAGAACTCGGTCAACGCTGGATCGGCGAGCGGTCGGGCGACGACGCCTCATCGCAATGGCGGGCGCATCGCCTGTCGCTGGGCGTGACCGAAGGGGCAGCGGAGCTGGCGGACCTGCTCTGGCTGGAATGCAATGCCGCAGAGTTGAACGGCGTGTCCTTCACCAAGGGTTGCTATGTCGGCCAGGAAAACACGGCGCGGATGAACTGGCGGCAAAAGGTCAATCGCCGCCTGGTGGTCGCGCCCCTGGGCGAGAGCGACCCGGCCCGGCAGCGCGCAGCCTATCCGGACCTGGGGCTGGCGGTTGATCACCGCCGGGCCGAGGACATTCCCCCGGCCAGCCTGCCGGCCTGGCTCAACCTTTCGGACCCAGCGTAAGGCCAACCGAAACCGCCTCTTCGATCAGCATCTTTTCGGCAATGTCGCGGCTGGCCGTGCGCGGCAGGCCCAGCGATTGCGCCAGCGCTCCGCCCATCAGCGCATCACCCAGCGCCATCATGCACAGAGCGTGGGTGACATGATGCATCTGGCCCGATTCGTGATCACCCAGATCGTCGATCAGATCATGGACAGCCTGGACCAGCGGATCGAGCGCATCTTCGTTGCCGCTCATCAGCATCCAAGTGGCCAGGGCGCCGCCGCCCTCCTTGTCAAAGGCGTCAAAGGTCAGGTCAACCACATCACGCGCAGTGCCTTCGCCCTTGCGGCTGGCCAGCACCGCATCTTCGATCGTGGCGCATATGGTTATGGCAAGATGCTCAGCCAGCGCCTTTTGCAGCCCGGCGGCCGAACCGAAATGGTGCAGAAGGTTGGCATGGGTTCGGCCGATTCGCGCGGCCACGGCCTTCAACGTCACCGCTTGCGGGCCCAGCTCGATCAGCAGCGCCCGCGCGGCTTCCAGCGCCACGGTGCGGCTCTCTTCTTGGCTCAGGCGCTTCCTTATTGACATGAGTGTAAGTTAACCCCATACAGAGCGCATGAACGCCCCCCTCAAATTCCCCCTCGACGTAGAACCCGCAGCCTCGAACGGCAAGGCCGGTCCTACCCCCGCAGACCTGACCATCACGGTCCGCGACCAGCGTTTTGGCCGAGACAAGAAGCCGGGCCGCTGGTGGCTCAACAATGATCCGGTCGCGACTGCCTGGCACAACGCCCTGTCGGCCACTTTCCCGCGCGGCGAGGCATTCTTCATCGAAGCCGTGAAAGCGCACCGCGAAGGCGCCAGCCCCAAGCTGGAGGCGGAGATCCGTGCTTTCGTTCGCCAAGAGATCAACCACACGCGTGAACATATCGCCTTCAACCGCGCGGCGGTGGAAGCCGGCTATGATCTGGACTTCATCGACCAGCGCGTTGCCGCCAACCTGGAGCTGACCAAGGACCGCCCGGCGATCATCAATCTGGCCGTTACCATGGCGCTGGAACACTACACCGCGATGATGGCGCAGGAATTCCTGGCCAACCAGAAGCACTTCGCGGGCGCCGAACCGGAAACCGCCGCAATGTGGCGCTGGCATGCGATCGAGGAAATCGAGCACAAGGGTGTCGCCTATGACACCTATCTCCACGCCACCAAGGACTGGACCCGCTATCGTCGCTGGAAGCTGAAGAGCGTGATGATGGTGATCGTCACGATCAACTTCCTGCGCCACCGCTGGACCGATACGCTGGACCTGCTGGCGCAGGATGGCCTGACTGGTTGGAAGATGAAGGCCAAGCTGGCCTGGTACCTGCTGGGCACGCCGGGCGTGCTGCGCCGGATCTTCCCGGCCTGGCTCAGCTATTTCATGCCAGGCTTCCACCCCTGGAACCACGATGACCGGGCGCTGATCGGCAAGCACGACAGCGAGTTCAAGGACGCAGTCCTGGCCTGATCATTAGATCTCAAGCAAAGGAACCTCCCCAAGCCCGGCTTGGGGAGGTTTTCTTATGCCGCCCGCATGAGCGACGGATCATCGTCGCAGCGGCACGGCTCCGACAGATCGAGTTCGTGCTCTATCGAAGCCACCTGCGCGCCCCGCGCAAGGCTGAAGCGCTGGCGGATCTGGCCGGTTGGCCGGAAGCCAACCTTGCGCAGCACCCGGCCCGAAGCTGGATTGTCGGCAAAATGACCCGCAACCAGCCGCCTGTGGCCCAGCACCCGCGCCACGCTGATCACGGCGCGGGCTGCCTCGCTGGCATAGCCCCTGCCCCAGGATTCGCGAGACAACCAGTAGCCTAGCTCAGCATCATCGCCATCCTGAGCGAGGCCAACGCAGCCGATGATCCGCGCCGGCGCGGCGCTGGTCGGCAGGGTGATGAAGAAATGCGGCAGGCGCTGATCCTGCGGCTGGCTGGCAAACCAACGCGCGTCTTCGGCGGTATAGGGCCAGGGCGCCTTGGCGAGATTCTTCACCACCGCCTCATCGGCAACCCGGCTCAACAATTCTTCCCAGTCCTCCGGCCAACCCGGCCGCAGGAACAGCCGTTCGCTGCGCATGAACATTGCAGAATCTCCACTCGTCGGCCCCACGCGGTTCGCCCTAGTCGGGTCCCGTGACGCCTTAGTTACACGCTGCTCAGGATGTTTCCGGAGCGGCAGAGGGAGATGCAAAAAGAGGGAGACGGGCGGGGCCCTCTCCCTCATTCGGCCGAAGTCTGGCTTCGGCGGGGCTGCCCGTCAGGACAGCCCGTGATCGACTGTCCGATTATTCGGCGGCAATCGCCATGTCCACCGACACGTACTTGCGGCCGAGTTTGCCATCGTGGAAACGCACGCGGCCTTCGGTCAGCGCGAACAGGGTATGATCCTTGCCCATGCCAACGTTCGCGCCCGGGTACACACGGGTACCGCGCTGACGGATGATGATGTTGCCGCCGATCACTTCCTGACCGCCGAACTTCTTCACGCCAAGGCGACGGCCGGCCGAATCACGACCGTTACGCGACGAACCGCCTGCTTTCTTGTGTGCC